>Ga0116229_10006045_pt1 | contig 19591 bp, 15 predicted proteins | sample S1TSphgellanicum_3_FD_87313 | JGI IMG/M metagenome (GOLD analysis project Ga0116229, IMG submission 87313) | Host-associated microbial communities from peat moss isolated from Minnesota, USA - S1T2_Fc - Sphagnum magellanicum MG | ecosystem: Host-associated > Plants > Peat moss > Unclassified... | reverse complement strand
TCGTTACTGCGGCCGGTGGACGCAGTGATTTGCACGAACATGGCTTGTGGCAGGTGGTCGATACCCTGAAACGACGGAGTGACCACGAGGCCATGTCCCACCGCATGCTCGCTGATGACCTGGAACAGGTCTGCTTCGGGGACATTGAACGTGGCCACCAGTGCGCGGTGGACCGCGTCACCCAGTGCAGCGAGCTCTGCAGGTGAGTGACCGAGGGTGAGGTCGATGCGAACGAGGGGCATGGCAGTTCCTCAATAGCTGATATGACTTTTCGATCGCTCGGCATCAAGAAGCGTGCGCTTTCGCTCGAGCCCCCAGCGATAGCCGCCGAGGCTGCCATCGGCTCTGAGTGCCCGGTGACACGGCACCAGCACCGCGATCCGGTTCGCGCCACACGCGCTTGCGACGGCCCGAACTGACCGGGGAGCACTGATGCCGGCGGCGAGCTCTGAATAGCTCACCACGTCACCGGCACGTACGCTCAGCAAAAAGCGCCACACCTTGATCTGAAACGCGGTGCCGCGCAGGTCAAGGGGCAGCTCGGGTCGTGGCGCCGAGCCGGCCAGGTGCTTTTCCAGTGCCGCCATCCAATGGTCGATCGGCCCCTTGGCACCGGCGCTTGCGATTTCCAGTATAGCGTGAGGGAACTCCATGCTGAGTTGCTTGCGCAACGCCTCCTCGCTCTCGCCAAATTGGACAAAGCACACACCGCGAGCGGTCGCTGCCATCATGAGCGGACCGAGCGCAGTTTCGCGCACGGTATAGGTAATCGTCTCGCCCGCGCCCCCGCGGCGATACGCCGAAGGCGTCATACCCAAGCCGCCGTCCACCTTCTCATAGACTCGGCTGGTCGAGCCATAGCCCGCGTCGTACGTGGCCGCCAGGACACCATCGCCTTTTCGGAGCTGCTCCTTGAACCTGCGAAGGCGCGCTGCGGCCTGGTATTCCTTGGCACTCACGCCAATCACCGCTTTGAACGTGCGCTGGAAGTGAAACGGGCTGATGCCCGCTTCCATGGCGAGGCGCTTAAGAGGCAGCGCTTCGCCGGCATGCGCGTCGATATAGTCGGCCATCGCCCGCATCAGCGAGGTGTGCGGGTCGCGACCGACTGCTGCCAGAGGATGACAGCGTTGGCAAGGACGAAAGCCCGCAGCCTCGGCATCTGCCGCGTTCTCGTAGAACACCACATTCTCGCGCTTTGCCCTGCGCGCAGGGCACGAAGGGCGGCAGAATACCCCGGTTGTCGTGACCGCATAGAAGAACGTTCCATCTGCCGCCTTGCGTCGCGTCGTCACGTCCTGCCAGCGCTTGGCGTCAATCGTCGTGTGCTTTGACACTTTGTCCTCCTTGGCGGATACGCATCGCGATTTGGCCTTCGCCCGTGGCTCGGCCGAATATGAGTGCAATACTGGGATTTCAAACATGCATGGGCCATCCGATTCTTGCGAAGTAATTCAGGGCGATAGGGGTCGGGGCGATGATGCGCCATGCCCGTGCATGCGCGCCTGGGACAGCCCGCCCGGGGATCGATCGACGCCATCATGCGACGGCAGGAATGCAAAGATTTGCCTGTTCGCTGCGCGCCTTGTCAACGTCAGGGCTGCGATAGACCGCCTCGGGAATCGAGGCAAGCGTCGAAGGCCGCACCTGTTTGCCCAGGCCGTAGAACTTCTGGAAGCTCATGATCAGGGGGCGCCATTTGTCGGGATCGATCCTGTTGGGGTCGCCGTCGAGCAAAATCGCCGAGTCGAGATGCACGCGCAGGATGCGCGCCTCGAAGGTCAGGATTTTTCCGCGGAGAGCATCATCCTCGGCGGCGATGGAGTGGACCGCCTCGATGCGCGCCTCAAGCTGAACCGGCGCTTCCAGGGCGCGAAGCGGGCGGACCCTCTCGCTTGCCACCGGGGTCAAGCCGGCACGAACAAACTTCGCGTGCTCGTGACGATAGCCGCGCTGCTTTTTGTAGGCGGGCACCGGGATTGACCCCGTCGTAAGGGCCAGGCGATCCACCTGATCTGCCATATCCACCGAGGGCAGATTGATCACGGCCTCGGGGTGACGCAGCAGGTTTTGAGCGGTTTGCGAGGCCGCTGACAAGCCGAGCACGGCCCGCCAGCCGAGCCAGAACACCGAAGACATCGGCGCCAGGTTTGTACTGCCGTCGGAGTTCTCGGAACTGATGAGGGCAACGGGGGTGCCGAAGTAGAGAATCGAAGGTTCGCCAGAGCAGATCATCGAAGGGCCTTTGTGGTGACTGGGTTCGTGCAATGTAGACCCCGTCATCGCCTGCGTCCCTCCGATTCTTGCGCTTTGATGATGCCTATATCTGTTTCACTCTGACGGCTGCAGCTATTGGCTGACGCGATTGCACCGCGGCGCTGCTCTGCGAGTAGATGGGTTGACGATTTGGCGCACCTGCCAGACCCAAGGCAGCGCGAGCTCGTGCCACACAACGGAAAACACCTTGCCTTACACAACGACATGTTGCGCCTAGCGCGGCATGGCCTCGTCGGTGACGAACATCTTGCCGGGCGCGTGCGTGATACAAAGGGGCATCTGGCTCGCAACAGCGACGCTTTGCGGCGTCACGCCGCAGGCCCAGAACACTGGCAACTCGTCGTCCCTGATGTCGACAGCGTCGCCATAGTCCGGCAGCTTCAGGTCGGAAATGCCCAGTGCACGCGGATGGCCGACATGGATCGGCGCGCCATGGACTTCGGGATAGCGCGCAGAAATCTCGACGGCGCGGGCGACATCGGTACTCTTGATCGGCCGCATGCTGACCACGAGCGGTCCATAGAGGCGCCCGGCGGGCACGCAGGCGATGTTCGTGCGGTACATCGCGACGTTTTTTTTCTCGTTGACGTGGCGAAGCGAAATGCCCCCTGCAATCAAGCCCGCTTCAAATGAAAAGCTGCATCCGATCAGAAAGCTGACCAGGTCGTCTTGCCACAGGTTGAGCAGATTATCGGGCTCGTCAGTCAATACGCCCTGGCGATAGACGCGATAGCCTGGAAGGTCACAGCGCAAATCGCTGCCCGGCGCCGTGCGCGGCGTGATCTGGCCGGGCTCGAGCACTTCGATCACGGGACAGGGCTTTGGATTGCGCTGGCAAAAAAGCAAAAACTCGAAGGCCCAGTCCCTGGGCACGATGACGAGATTAGCCTGGACAAACCCCGGCGCGATGCCAGCGGTTGCGCCGCGATAGCTGCCCGAGCGGCAAAGCGCGCGCAGTTGCCCGGGACTCAGTGCGCCTTGGGACACGGCTGGCTCATGCAGGTCATAGCCCAAGATAGGCCTTCTTCACGTCTTCATTGTCAAGCAGGTCGCGGCCGGTGCCTTCGAGCACGATGCGACCGGTCTGGATCACATAGCCGTAGTTGGCAATGGCCAGCGCCCGCTCGAGGTTTTGTTCGACGAGCAGGATCGACACGCCCTGCCTGTTGATCTCGATGAGCGTGTCAAGCACCTTGGTGACGAGCTTGGGCGCGATGCCCCACGACGGCTCGTCAAGCATCAAGAGGCTTGGCTTGGCCATCAAGCCGCGGCCAATGGCGAGCATTTGCTGCTCGCCGCCACTCATGGTTCCGGCCAGCTGGGCAAGACGGCTTTTCAGAACCGGGAACCAGCCAAACACTTCGGCAAGCGTCGCGTCGATTTCATGGCGGTCACGCCGCGTATAGGCACCGAGTTCCAGATTGCGCATGACGGACAGCTTGGGAAAGATGCGACGTCCTTCTGGCACAAGCGAGATGCCAAGCGCGACCCGCTTGGAGGTGGGCAGTGCCGTGATCGGCTGGCCGTTAAAGCGGATCTGGCCGGCATCGGCGCGATTCAAGCCGGCAATCGCGCGCAGCGTCGTCGACTTGCCGTTGCCATTGCCGCCAACCAGGGCGACGATGCTGCCCTGGGTGACTTTCAGGTCGACCTGACTCAAGGCCGGTACGCCGTTGTAGCTGACCTTGAGCGCTTCGACTTCGAGCATCTCAGGCTCCAAGATACGCGCTGATCACGGCGCGATCGTTGGCCACAGCCCTTGGCGCAGCGTCGGCAATCTTCCTGCCGCCGTCGAGTACCACGATGCGGTCGGCAATGGGCATGATGCCTTCAAGCACATGCTCGACGATGAGGCAGGCGATGCCCTTCTGGCGGATGCGCAGCACGACGTCGACGGCCTCACGGACCTCGGCAGGATTGAGCCCGGCCATGACTTCATCCATGAGCAGGAGCAAGGGCTTGACGGCCAGCGCGCGGGCAACGGCGAGCCGTCGCTGTTCGCTGATCGTCATCGTTGCGGCCGGTCGGTCGGCATGGCGCGCAAGGCCAACGAATGCGAGCAGATCGTGCGCTTCGCGACGCGCGAGCCTGACATCGGTTGCTTTCAGGAAGGCACCGACCATGACGTTCTCAAGCGCCGTCATGCTCGCGAACGTGCGCGCGATCTGAAACGTGCGGGCAACCCCAAGGCGCGCGCACGCTTCGGGCGCCATGCCCGCAAGGTTGTCCGCGCCAAGCAGGATCTGGCCGTCGGTGGGCGCGAAGAATCCGGCGATGCAATTAAACAGTGTCGTCTTGCCCGCGCCGTTGGGGCCGATGAGGCCAACGATTTCGCCCTTGCCGACTTTCATCGACACGTCCTTGACGGCAACCAGACCGCCAAAGCGCTTGCTCACGTGCACGACTTCCAGGAGCGGCGTCACGACCGAGCGGCTCATGCCGCCGCCTCTTGATCGATGAGCGCGCGCGCCCGTCTTGCGCGCAGGCGCTCGCGCCGCTCCTGCACGAAGCCAAGCAGCCCGCTTGGGTAGTAGACCGCAATGCCGATGATCAGAAGCGCATAGACGATGAGGTCCGTGCCGCGCCCGGTGCCGCCAAAGACGCCGCGCGTGGTCTCGTCGATGAGCGTTAGTACCGTCGCGCCAACGACAGGACCAAACAGCGTGCCTGCACCGCCCAGGATGGCGACCAGCGCCATCTTGATCGAAAGCGACGTCGAGAGGACCGAATTCGGATCGATGTAGAGCTCTTTTTGGGCATACAGCGTGCCGCCAAGCGCGGTCAGAAAACTCGATGTGGCAAGAGCAAGCTGCTTGTAGCGCATGAGATTGACGCCAAGACTCTGGGCGGCGTCGGGTTCATCCTTGATCGCGCGCAGGTAATAGCCGATGTGACTTTTCTCGATGGCAAAATTGACCGCGAGCGTTGCCACAAGAAGTCCCAGTGCCAGCTGGTAATACGGTGTCTTGTCGTCGAAGACCATGTGCGCCCAGCCGGTCTCATCCATCGGGATGGTGAGGCCAACGGCAGCGCCGACGAAGCTCCAGTTGGTGAAAATGATCTGCACGATGCTGGCCACGGCAATGGTCGCCATCGCGAAATAATGTCCCTTGAGCTTGAAGCACGACCAGCCAACGACCAGGCTCAGGAGGGCGGCAAGGCATCCGCCTGCCAACGCGCCGAGCCAGGGATTGATGCCAAAGTGCGTCAGAAGAACGGTCGAGGTATAGGCGCCGACACCGAAAAACGCGACGTGCCCAAGCGAGATCTGGCCGGCATAGCCGCCAACGATGTTCCAGGCGACACCCAGCTGGGCGGCGAGCAGGATCAAGATCATCAGGTTCTGGCGGCTCGCGCTTTGCACCTCGCGAGGCAGCTCGATGAGCACGATCAGCACCAGGACGGCGACGAGCAGCTTCAAGAAGGCCTGCTCGGTGCGCTGCCTGGGCGTTGTCATCACGCCTTGCCCAAAAGGCCCTGCGGCCGCCACATCAGCACGGCCAGAAACAGCGCGAGCACGATCGCCATCTTGTATTGCGGGCCGACCAGAAGGCCGCCCATGACTTCGACGACGCCAACAATGATGCCTGCCCAGAACGCGCCGGCGACGCTGCCAAAGCCGCCGAGATTGACGACGACAAATGCAATCAGGATGAAGTTGGCGCCGACTTCCGGAAAGATCGGGAAGAACGTGGCGATGAGGCCGCCTGCGATACCCGCACACGCCGCACCCATGCCCCAGGCGAGGGCGAACATTTTCTCCGAATCGATGCCCATCAGCTGCGCTGCCTCCTTGTCCGAGGCGGTCGCCTCAAGCGCGATGCCGGTGCGTGTGCGCGTGAGAAACAGGTAGACCAGCGCGGTCACGACGATGGCGCCCACTGCAGCAATCGCCTGCGGTTTGCCAAACTGGATGCCAAGCAGGTTGAGCGTGCCTGCCACGCTCGAATGCTCGATCAGCCGGAAATCGGGCTTCCAGAAAAACTGCGCCAGGCCGCGAAACAGGATCATCAGGCCAAACGTCGCAAAAATCTGCGACAGGATCGGCGCGTTGATGACCTTGCGAATCACGATCTTGTAGACCAAAACGCCCAGCATGAAGAGCAAGACGGTGGTCAGTGGCAGGCTTAGCATGGGATCAAGATGCAACAGCGCGAAGCACCAGAACGCCGAATACATGCCGAACATGAGGAATTCGCCGTGGGAGAAATTGACGATGTCCATGACGCCGAAAATGATCGTCAGGCCAACGGCGACGAGCGCGTAGATCAGGCCCAAAAGCAGCCCCGAGACGAGGCTTTGCACGAGAATGTCGCTCGTCACGGCGTCACTTTCGCGGCCAGCGGCACATCGCTCGGCTCATTTTTCTTGTGCGACCCGATCAGCGCACCTAGCGCTGGTCCCACTTCGGCATGGGCCAGACGATGTCATGGGCGGCGAGCTCGAACGGCCATACGGTCGCGTACTTGCCATCGATGATTTGCACCAGGATGCCCTGGCCGAGCTGGTTCTGCCCGGTCTCGTCGAACTTGACACCCTTCCACGGCATGATCAGCTTGTCACCGGGGATGTTGGTTGCAACCAGCGCGCGCCGGATGGCATCGGCGTCAGTTGACTGCGCCCGGTTGATGGCGTCAGCCATGACCATCACGCCTGTGAACGTGCGCGCCGAATTGCCGGTGAAATTGGCCTTGTAGCGGCTGAAATACAGATCGTTGACCTGTTTGATGAGCGGATTGTGGTTGGCCAGATCGAGCGACCAGACTTCGCGGCTGATGATGTAGTTGGCATCCTTGCCAAGCGTGCGGATGAACTCGGTGTCGGAGAAGCCCGCGTCATTGGCGAGAATCATGTCAGGCGAGAGGCCGAGCTCGCGGTAGGTCTTCATCGCCAGCAAGGCGTCGCCGAGGTAGGACGATTCCATCACCACCTGCGGGTTGGCGGCCTTGAGCGTTTGCACTTCCGAAGTCAGCTGCGTGCTGTTGGCCGGATAGGCCACAGAAGCGCCGACGGCGATGCCCGCTTCGCCAGCAAGTTTGTTCTCGAGTGCCGAAGTCTCGCTGCCCCATTGCGTGTTCTCATTGAAGATCGCCACGCGCTTGACGTCGATGTTCTTCTTTTCCTTCAGCTCCTTGTAGAACTCGAAGAAATTCTTCACGAAAAGACCATCGTGCGGCGTGGTCCTGAAAAACCACTTGAAGTTGCGCGCAGTCAGCGACGCCGAGGACGATTCGGCGTTAAGGAAAGGGATCTTCATCCTTTCTGCGACCTGGCTTGCGGTTTGTGTGACGTTGCTGTTGTAGCAGCCAATCAGGGCCACCACGTGCTCATCGGAGATGAGGCGCTCGGCCTCGCTTGCGCCGACCTGGGGATTGCTCTGGTGATCGGCATAGACCAGCTTGATTTTTGCGCCCTTAAGGCCGGGCAGGCCGCCGCCTTCCGAAAACGGCAGGCCGGGGGTGGCTTTCGAGCCGTTGTTGATGATGTCAACGGCGAGATCGAGCGCGTTCTTGAGTTCCTGCCCGGTCGAGGCGGCAGGGCCGGTCAACGGATAGATGACGCCGATCTTGATTTCCTGCTGGGCAGAAGCGACGGTTGAGCCCAGAACGATCGCCAAAAGCATGCCGGCCTTGGCCAGCCTTTGCATGATGCTAAGCATTGGAACTCTCCTACAAGGAAGATCGCGGGGTCAAAACCTGCGTGCGATGACGCAGTGTATCGAGCGCCATTTCCCGATGTCAATACAATGTTCACAAATTATCTACAAAATGTTATCTTTGCGCCGTTCGCCCGAAGAAGGCTTTGTTCATGCAGACCGACAGCGCGCTCGCACCGCCCCGCAAATGGCAGTTCTGGATTGACCGGGGCGGCACCTTTACCGACATCGTCGCCAAACGTCCCGACGGCGTCCTCGTCACCCACAAGCTGCTCTCGGAGAATCCCGAGCAGTACCGCGACGCCGCGGTCGCGGGCATTCGTCATCTCCTTGGCCTTGCCCCCCGTGCGCTGGTTCCGATCGGGGAGATCGGTGCCATCAAGATGGGCACGACAGTGGCCACCAATGCGCTTCTTGAGCGCGAGGGCGAGCCGACCGTGCTGGTCACGACGCGGGGGTTCAGGGATGCGCTGCGCATCGGCTACCAGAACCGGCCGCGCCTTTTCGATCGCAATATCGTACTGCCCGAGATGCTCTATAGCCGCGTCATCGAGGTCGACGAGCGCATGGGCGCGCACGGCGAGTGCATCGAGGCGCTTGACGAGCACGCGGCAACCGAGGCGCTCGCCCGCGCCTACGCGGCAGGATTTCGATCGCTCGCCATCGTGCTCATGCACGGCTATCGCTACCCGGCGCACGAGCAAAAGCTCGCAGCGATTGCCAAGAGCACGGGCTTTTTGCAGATTTCGGTGTCGCACCAGGTCAGTCCGCTCATGAAGCTGGTCTCGCGCGGCGACACGACGGTGGTCGATGCCTATCTGTCGCCGATCCTGATGCGCTACGTCGAGCAGGTGGCGCTCGAAATCGGCGCACCGTTATCGCGTGCGCGCAGCGCCTCCGAGTTGCGCCTGATGTTCATGCAGTCCAACGGCGGCCTTACCGACGCCCGAAATTTCAGGGGCAAGGACTCGATCCTGTCAGGACCTGCAGGGGGCATCGTTGGCATGGCAAGGACCAGTTCGCTTGCCGGTTTTAACAAGGTGATCGGTTTTGACATGGGCGGCACTTCGACTGACGTGTCGCACTACGCCGGTGAATTCGAGCGCGTCTTCGAGACCCAGGTCGCCGGTGTGCGCATGCGTGCGCCCATGATGAGCATTCACACCGTGGCAGCAGGCGGTGGCTCGATTCTGCACTTTGACGGCACGCGTTTTCGTGTCGGGCCAGACTCCGCCGGTGCCAACCCCGGACCGCGCAGCTACCGCCGCGATGGGCCTCTGACGGTGACCGATTGCAACGTCATGCTTGGCCGCATCCAGCCCGAATTTTTTCCCAAGGTGTTTGGCCCGAATGCAGATCAGCCGCTTGATGCGGCTGCCGTCAAGGACGGCTTTGCAGCGCTCGCCCAGAGCATTTTCGAGGCTACCGGTGTCAATCAAAGCCCCGAAGCCATCGCCTCTGGATTCATCGAAATCGCCGTGGGCAACATGGCCAACGCGATCAAGCAGATTTCGGTTCAGCGCGGGCACGACGTCACCGAGTATGTGCTTGCGACCTTTGGCGGGGCGGGCGGCCAGCACGCCTGCCAGGTCGCCGATGCGCTGGGCATGACGCGGGTGTTCGTGCACCCGCTCGCAGGCGTGCTTTCCGCCTACGGCATGGGGCTTGCCGACCAGAGCGTGATGCGCGAGCGCGCCATCGAGCTGACGCTTGATGCCAACGCGTTAGCCGAGCTGGAAAGCGTGCTCGAGGGCTTAAGCGAGGATGCGCGGCGCGAACTGATCGATCAGGGTATTCATGCCGATCACGTGCACATCACAAGACAGGTGCATTTGCGCTACCAGGGAACCGACACGGCGCTGACCGTGCCGTTTGCCGATGTCGCTTGCATGACGGCCGCCTTCGAGGCCGCCTACCGGCGCCGCTACTCCTTCCTGATGCCAGGGCGGGCCTTGATCGTCGAGGCCGCGCACGTCGAGGCGCGCGGTGCTGCCGAGTCGCCAAGCGAAGCCGACTTTGCAAGGCGCGCCCACCTGCTGCGTGCCGGTGGACTCAAACCGGTGCAAACGGTCATGATGTATCAGGCCCAGAAGTGGCAGCAGACAGATCTCTTTCGCCGCGAACAGATGCGCTCTGGCGATGTCATCTTGGGACCTGCCATCGTCGCCGAGGCGAACGCGACGACGGTGATCGAAGCAGGCTGGCAGGCCGAAGTGACGAAACTCGATCACATGGTCCTAAGCAGGGTCGTGCCGCTGCAAAAGCGCCGCGCCATCGGCACCGATGTCGACCCGGTGATGCTCGAGGTCTTCAACAATCTTTTCATGTCGATTGCCGAGCAGATGGGTCTGCGCCTGCAAAACACCGCGCATTCGGTCAACATCAAGGAGCGGCTGGATTTTTCCTGCGCGCTGTTTGATGCCTCGGGCAACCTGATTGCCAATGCACCGCATATGCCCGTGCACCTGGGCTCGATGGGGGAGAGCATCAAGGCGGTGATCGACGCCAACGCCAACCGCATGGTGCCCGGCGACGTTTTCATGCTCAACGATCCCTACCACGGCGGCACGCACCTGCCCGATGTCACGGTCATCACGCCGGTGTTCTCCGATGACGGCAAGACCATCTGGTTTTACGTCGGCTCGCGCGGCCATCACGCCGACATCGGCGGCACAACGCCAGGATCAATGCCACCCGATTCGACCGTGGTCGAGGAAGAAGGCGTGCTTTTCACGAATGTGCAACTGGTCGACGGCAAGAGCGGCTTGATGCGTGAGGAGGCTGTGCGCGAGCTGCTCGGTAGCGCGCGCTATCCGGCGCGCAATATCGAGCAGAATCTGGCCGACATGCGTGCGCAGGTGGCAGCCAACCAGAAGGGCGTCGACGAACTCAAGCGCCTGGTTGCCGAGGTCGGGCTTGACGTTGTCAACGCCTACATGCAGCACGTCCAGGACAATGCCGAAGAAGCCGTGCGGCGCGTCATCACGCGCCTAAACGAGGGCAGTTTCACCTACCGTCTTGACAATGGCGCGGTGATCCAGGTCGCGATCAGGCTTGATCGCGAGCGGCGCGAGGCGACGATCGATTTCAGCGGCACTTCGCCGCAGCAGACGAATAACTTCAATGCGCCTTCGGCGATTTGCATGGCCGCCGTGCTCTACGTCTTCAGAACCCTGGTTGACGACGATATCCCGCTTAACGCCGGCTGCCTCAAGCCGCTCAAAGTCATCATCCCGAAGGGCTCGATGCTCGCGCCCGAGTATCCCGCCTCGGTGGTCTCGGGCAACGTCGAGACGTCAAGCTGCGTGACCAATGCGCTCTATGGCGCTTTGGGCCTGCTGGCCTCAAGCCAGGGCACGATGAACAACTTCACCTTTGGCAACGCGCGCTATCAATACTACGAGACCATCTCTGGCGGCTCTGGCGCGGGCCCGGGATTTTGCGGCTGCGACGTCGTGCAAACGCACATGACCAACTCGCGCCTGACCGATCCCGAGGTGCTCGAATTTCGCTACCCGGTGCGCGTTGACACCTTCGAGATCCGTCCCGATTCAGGCGGCGAGGGGAAATGGAAAGGCGGCAACGGTGCGATAAGACGCATCCGCTTTCTCGAGGCCATGACGGCCTCGATTCTGTCCAACAACCGCACCTTGGGACCTTTTGGCATGGCAGGTGGCGCAGCGGGCGCGCTCGGCCGCAATACCGTGGTCCGCGCCAACGGGCAGATCGAGCCGATCGCCCACGTCGGCAGTGCGCAGATGCAAGCCGGCGACGTCTTCGTCATCGAGACCCCTGGCGGTGGCGGCTGGGGCGCACCGACGCTGTAAACTGGGACGCCTTGCTGCGCTTTTCGGGTCTCGCCGTGGGCATGCCAATTGCAGGGCAGCCCTACCTCTTCTAACCGTCCTTGCCCGTGCCGACGTCCCGGGTCCACGGCTCGCGCTTCATGCCCAATTCGGATCTCTTTGACGATGCTTCTGTGACGCCGGCAAAAGCGCGAAGGCCCGTCTACAGGCATCCGGCGCTGGTCACGCTTTACGTGCTCATCGTGGTGCTGGCACTGTTTCTCGCCCTGTTTGACTGGAACTGGCTGCGCGTGCCGCTTGAGCGCTATGTCACGAGCAAGACCCAGCGTGAATTCCGCATTTCGGATCTCAAGGTCAGGCTTGGCCTCACCCCTGTCATCACCATGCGCGATGTCTACATCGCCAATGCGCCCTGGTCGGATGTCGAGCCGATGGCCGACGTCAAGACCCTGCGCTTTTCGGTCTCCTTGCGCGATCTGTGGCAGGGTCGCGTGCTGATCCCTGAAGTGGACGTCGCCGATGGACAGACGCTTCTTGAGCGCACGGCCGACGGCCGCAAGAACTGGCTCTTCTCCGACCCCAACGACCATTCGCCCAGCCGCCTGAAGATTTCGGCCCTGCATGCCGAGCGCTTCACGCTGCGCTATCGCGATCCCGCCGCAAGGCTTGATGTCCGGGCGACTGCAAACGATATTTCAGCGCCCGGAAAACTGGCAAGCAGCGATGCCAAATTCACGACCCGCATCGGATTTCAAGGCACCTACAAGGACGCTCCGTTTGGCGGCGAGGCCCTGACCGCCAATCTCATCACTTTCGAGGAATCCGACAAGCCGTTTCCGCTGATGGCCCACATCGACGCCGGCAAGACCTCGGTCGATCTCAATGGCACGATCTCGGACGTGGTCGAGCTCAAGGCGATCGATGCCGATCTGCGCATCAAGGGCTCGACGCTTGCCAACATTTATCCCTATCTGCTCTTGCCGCTGCCGGCGTCACCGCCCTACGAGATCGATGGCCGGCTTGATTTTCGGGGCAGCCAGTACCGCTACGGCGCGTTCCACGGGCATATCGGCGAGACCGACCTCACGGGCGATGCCAGCTACACGTCGAAGGAGCCGCGGCCGCTGTTGCAGATCAAGATTGCGAGCAAGCTTTTGAACATGGCCGATCTCGGTCCGCTGATCGGTGTCGAGACGCAGTCCGGCAGCGGCAAGCCGGCCCCATCAGCTGCCCTTGGCACGCGCGAGACGGCGCGAGGGGCGGTGCATGCAACCAATGCGAACAAGGCCAACCCGGTCAATAATGACCGTATCCTGCCGAGCGGCAAGATCAATCCGGAGAAGCTGCGCGTCATCGATGCCAAGGTCAGCCTGGTTGCCGATCGGCTCAAGGCCGGCGTTGACCTGCCGCTTGACAGCATGAGCGTCAATCTCGACTTGCAAGACGGCGTTCTCAAGCTTGACCCGGTCGATATCGGCTTTGCCCAGGGCCACATCATCGGACACATCGAGCTCAACGGGCAGCAGCAGCCCATCGCCGCGCGCGCCGACATCGAGGCGAGGGGCCTTAGCCTCGAAAAAATACTGCCGAAGAGCCAGCGCATCTCGCCAAGCGAGGGCCGCCTTGCGGCGAGCATCAAGATTTCCGGGCGCGGCGATTCGATCTCTGATGTCCTTGCCAAGGGCAATGGCGACATGCGCACGGTGGTCTCGGGCGGTCAGATCTCCAATCTCGCCGATGCCGCGGTCGGTCTGAATGGCGGCAAGGTCCTGCGCCTGCTTGCCACCGGCGACCAGGATATTCCCCTGCGCTGCGCGGTTGTCGACGTCGCGGTGGCAGGAGGGATCGGCCATACGCGCAGCTTTCTGATTGATACCGAGCAGACTGAAATCAAGGGCGAAGGCAGCGTCAATTTCGCCGACGAGGATTTCGACTTCACGCTCCATCCCGAGCCCAAGCATCCCGACATCTTGTCGCTGCGCTCGCCGATTCACGTGTTTGGTCCGTTCACGCATCCCGACTACAGCATCGACAAGACCGCCCTTGCCGAGCGTGCCGGAGCCACGATCCTGCTTGGCGTTTTGAATCCGCTTGCGGCGCTATTGCCGCTGCTTGAGACGGGTCCGGGCAACAACGCCGATTGCCAGGCGCTTTTGGCCAGCAACAGGATCGCCGATACGCGCGGGCCGACGATGACAGGCAAGGCCGCGCCAAGCCCGGCAGCGCCGGTTGTGCCCCCCGCCAAGAAATGACCGAACCCGCGCCCGAGTCCAGCGCCCTGGAGGCGACGGGCCAGGTGCCCGTGGCCGAGGTGCCAGAGTCCGCGGCGCCAGCACGCGCAGGCGATGCGGCCGTGAGTTTTTTCGCGCTCAAGCACATCGCCGTCAATGCCGCCAAGAGCTGGGTCGATCACCGTGCCTCAAGCCGCGGTGCCGCGCTGGCCCTGTATTCGCTGTTTTCGCTCGCGCCCACGCTGTTGCTGGTGACGCGCTTCGCGCGCCTTTTCTTTGGCGAGAATTCCGTGCGCGCAGAAATCATGGCGCAAGCGCGCACGCTGGTGGGCGATCAGGGCGCAGCCGTCGTGCTGTCGCTGCTTGCCAAAGGCGAGCAGCACGCGCAAAGCGGCATCGCCACCTGGGTCTCGTTTGGCGTCGTGCTGGCGAGCGCCACCACCGCCTTTGCCGAACTCAAGGACACCTTGGACGAGCTTTGGCAATTGCCCCCGCGCGTGGGCAACAGCATCTGGATCTGGGTGCACGAACGCTTCATCTCGATTGGCGTCTTGCTGGTGCTGGCCTTGATGCTCCTGTTCTCGCTCGTGGCAAGCGCAGTGCTGGCTTCCATCGACAAGCTTTTGGGCGCCGAATTTGCCCAGAGCGTGACGATCGAGGCTGCGACGATTGCTTCCGAGGTCTTCGGATTTGCCGTCCTCGTCGCGCTCTTCGCTTCGATCTACAAGCTCTTGCCCAATACGCAGATTCGCTGGCTCGATGTCTTTCCCGGTGCCCTGCTGACTGCGTTGCTGTTCACGATTGGCAAGGCCTTGATTGGCTACTACCTCGGCCATGGCGGTGTCAGCAGCGGCTTTGGCGCGGCGGGATCGTTCGTGGCCCTGATCCTTTGGGTGTATTACTCGGCGCAGATCTTTCTCTATGGCGCGCTACTGACCTATGAGTGGACCTTCATCCTCGGCAGCCGCCGTTCGCGCGTGCGCCAGAAGGCACGCCTTGAGTATGTTGAGGTGGCGGCAAGCGCCGATGACCTCAAGGCAAGCGGCATGGATGGCAACGAGGCTCAGGGGGGCGAGAGCGACTGACCCGTGACGTCGGTCGGTGGCGGCCCATACTCAAGCAGATCCGCATCGCGCAGGCGCGTCTGGTCATACAGCGGATACTGGCGATCGAGCATCTGGCCGCCATCGCGGATCAGGGGAACCCAGCGCAGTGGCGCGACATCCGGGCTTGTGCGCGCCAGGATCGCATCAAAAGGCACGGTCAGATAGATGCCCTTGTCGAAGCTGCCTTCGCCAAAGGTTGCGGCAGAAACATTGGTCTTGGTTGCGAAGGCGCCCAGAATCACGCCGTTGCGAAACGTGCGCGAGATGTCAAGCGTTGCGCCGCGATCGCCTGCGAGGTACTGGCCAACGGAGAGCTTGGCGAGCAGCTGGGCGATGCCGGTTTGCCAGTAGAGGGTCATGAAACCGGTCGTGACGTGATAGGGCATGACGCCAAAATCCTGCTTGAACGCGCGCTGCTTGACCTCGTTGATGTCAAGGCCCAGTGCCAGCGCACTGGCCTCGGGCCGGTACAGGTATTCAGCGCCCACACCGGCAAACATCGATTCGAGATAGCCAGCGTAAAGCGAATAGAAGCTGTCGCTGCCCAAAGCTCCGATATGCGTGATCTGCAGATCAGGCATGGTCAGGCGCGAGGCCTCGAGATACTCGCGAATGTCGGTGCGCACGCGCGGCAGGTTGCTTGGCGCGTCGTAATTGAAGCCGCTGTAATTGTCGAGCACGCGCAAGTTCAGGGTTCCTGCAAACCAGGTGTGGGCATCGACGTGCAATTCGCCGTTGACGGCAAAGCCCAGCTGGTAGAGCAGGATGCTGTTGGGCCCGCCCACGCTTTGCTGATACGAAAGGCCGGCGCCGCCGCTCACAAGGCGCTCGTCACTGGCGTATTGGGGCGCCTGCTCCCGATCCGCTGCCTTGGGGGCCATGACGATGATCGCCTGTCGCTTCTGGCTGGGTGCGACGAAGCTTGCGTGCTCTGCAACCCAGTAATCGCGAAACACCAGCAGCTCGGTCATCGGCGTGCCGCGCACGACAAAGACGAGACGGAAGCGATCGAAGTTCGCCGGGGCGTCGCGGTGCAGCACGGCCAGGGCGCGATCGACGAGGCCGCGCCAGTAGATGGCGTCGGCGTTGGCAAAGACCACGCGCAAGTCACGTCCTTGAGGCCGGATCTCGGCGACGCGCCAGCCGGTTTGAACGGCGATGTCACGCGCCGTGTTGCCCCAGTTGACGACGGCATTGCTGGCCATGACGGCGGCGTGCGGCGGATCAAGCACGGGAACGGCCGTCTTGGCGTCAGTGCCTGAAACAGCCGCTCCGGCAATGGCAAGCGCCGCTGGGGGTTGCGCGACGGGGTCGGGCAAAATACGAGCAGAGGACTCGACAGGTGCGACATCGCTTGGCACCTGGGCGAAGACATAAGGCGGCCGCGTGGTGGCAATCGGGACTGGTGCCGGATCGGCGAGCTTGGGCACGCTCAGGCGATCGAGCGGCGTGTGCAGTGAAAAACTGAACATCGCGGTATTGCCGCGCTCGATACCCACGGTGACATCGACGAACTGCGAGTAGTGATAGACAAGACCGAGATTGAAGGGCGACGAATCACGCAGCACGGTATTGAAGGCCTCGTGGCGGTAGTTGTTGCCATCGAGTTCGACTTTCACGCTCAGGGGCTGCCACGGCGTTTGCCATTCGACGCCGCCAAAAGGCGCCGTGCGTCCGTGAAAGTAGCTGCGAAACGACAGTTCGCCCGAACTCGCTGAAGTCTCGCGGGTAGAAAATGATGACGAGAAAATGTCGAGCGGGTTGCCAAGGTCGCCGCGTGCACCGACATTGCCCCAGCCCAGGCCCAGCGTGAAGTCGATATCGCCAAAGCGTTTCGAGCCGACCAGGTACTCCCCGGAAAAAAGTCCCGTGCCGCCGATGTCGCGCAGGCCGACGGCGAGCGCTGGCAGATGCTCGGTCTCTTGCAAGAGGCGCACCTTGACGTCGACCGACTTGTCCTTGTAGGACTGCGTATTGCCAGGCTCGACGCCATACAGTTGGTTGCTAAGGCCGCTATAGCGAAAGCCCGCCTCCAGCCAGTCAAGCGGCTGAAAAATGAAGTTGGCACGCGAATACGGCGCAACGCGGCTGTAGCTGACATCGACATCGCCTGCGTCGCGCATGCGCGCGCTTGGCATTTGCAAAAGTCCGATCACGCCCCAGTCGCTCGCGCTGATCTGAGGTGTTCGCGGTGGCGCAGCCAGGATCGCACTGGTTGTGATGTACACGGCACCGGGCAGGGCGCCATCGAAGGTGTCAGGCGCCGGGCCTTGCGTGGCCAGAAACGCCGCAATGCGCACCGACAGCGAATCGCTAAAGCCACTTGCGCTTGCTGGCGCAAACAGCCACGCCCCGGGACCCGGCTCGTCCTGGGTTTCTGGCTGCCAGGAGGCAACCGAGACGCGATCGATGCGACCATCGGGCTGGGCAATATAGGCCCGTTCGACCAAAAGCGCATCAAGCCCGAGGCAGGACGCAAGATAGTCGCGGGCATAAAGGCCGGCGACATGCGGCACGACGCAGCGCGGGCCTGCCTCGGTGACGATGGTGATCTGGCTTGGCCGCGCCGGCACGACGACGGTGTCGCCCGCAGTCAGGATCGGATCGCTCTCCGGGTGCACCTTCAGCCAGTGCGCATCTACCAGCGGCACGGCGACGCGTCCGGTGATCGGCAGGCTTTCGAGCCAGTGGGACAAGGCCATGCGCTGGTCCTTGGGCGTGTGCGTGGCCACGGGGGCATTGACGAGATAGAGCAAAAGCGCCGAGCGTTCGGCTGCTTGTGCCGGCTTTTCTGCGGCGACGCGATAGGACGTGCCGGCGAGAAACGCGCCTGCCGCCGCGGGATGCGCAATCAGCCAATCGGAGAGGCGCTGGCCTTTGGCGAGGCGCATGCCCGCAGGCGTCGTCGCGGCTTCGCTTTTCTCATCGGCGATTGCAGCCGAGACGAGCGCGAAGGCAAGTGCAAGGACCGCCACAAGCGGGAAGGCCTGGCGCAGTTTCAAGGTGCCGCCCGGCTGGCTGGCGGCCAGAGCTGCCAGGTCAGGCAGTTCTCGCCATCGAGGCACTGCTCGCCATAGACCGCAGTGCCGCTCGCATCGAGCGCGATTTTCGCTGGTGGAAGATCGCTTGTGACTGCGTCGTACCAGCGCAGCGCCGTGGCGTCGAGTCCTTGCAATTGCCCTTCCTTGCTGGCGCCGTCGCGAATGGCAACCGTGTCGATCAAGTCATAGCGTTCGCCGGGCGCGACGTCGCGGTGGCGCGTGAACGCGACATCGCCATTTGAAACTGGCGGATTGGCGCTTAAGGAGACGCTGCGCCAGCTCACCGGTGCCCCGACGAAGCCGAGCAGCTGGCCGCGTTGCAGTCTGAGGACTTCGCGGCCCGGACCGTAGTACACCTGGATCGGGCCGTTTTGATCCGCATCGATGAAAGCGAGCGCAAAAAGCGCGACGGCACCGTTGAGTGTGACGCGCAGATAACCGATGTCTGGCACCAGCTCGGCTCGATCGACAGGACTTCCGGGCACGACCGCAAGCCGAAGTGTTGCCGTCATGGCGTTGGTGGCTGGCGTCTCGAGTGTGTCACAGCCGGCCAGAAGGCCGATGGCAAGCGCAGCGCCGAGAAAGCCGATCGGCGTTCTCGCCAGGGCTTCGTGAACGGCCGCAAGAAGGCGGCGGCGCTGCATCAATCCGGGCCGCCCATGACGACTCGGAGGGTATTTGCGCGCCGATATGGACTCGTGCGCCACGAAAAAGCCGCGCCGATCGAACTCTCCCTGAAAGCGCCGTCAGGCGGCGCTGTGGTCCGGCGTTACAGCGCCGGTATGGTTTTAGTTACCGCGTGGTGCCGGTCGTGCCGCTTGCGCCGCCATTGCCGCCATGTGATGCCGAATGACCTCCAGAGGCCGCAGCTGCTGCAGCGCCAGCAAGCAGACCCGCAGTCAGGCCAATGGCGAGCGTGCCGGTGGTGTCCCTGGCCGCCTCAACGCCGGCGGGTTTTGCAATGCCTGCCTGCGGCTCGGGCGTGGGCGAAACTGCCGGGCCAGGAACGGTTTGCCCCTGCGCGAGCGCAGCCATGGCGCCAAGCAGAGCCCCCCCTACGGGTTTCATCATTTTCACAGCGGGCCTCGGCGCTTCGTGTCGGGCAAGGGTTGAAGCACTCCTCGAAAACGAGGCGCGTCCTATTTGGTCGTGCCGGTGGTGCCGCCCGTGCCGCTCGCGCCAGTCGGTGTATGGCCACCGCCAGAACCTGCTGCTGCAGCCACGCCCAAGGCCCCGATGATGCCGATGCCAATCACGAGGTTGCCAGCCGTGAGCGATGATGCCTCGATACCGCCGGCCCTGCGTTCGCGTTCCCGTTCAAGCGCAGGCGCAGGTGCAGGTGCGGGCGCAGGTGCCGGCACCGCCGTCGGCGTCGGGTTGGTGCTCTGCGCATTGCTGTCCATGCTCGCTGCGAGCATCAAGCCTGCGCTGGCCAGCGCTATGAATTTCATGGACGGAACCTCCTTCGATAAGG
>Ga0116229_10006044_pt1 | contig 19592 bp, 13 predicted proteins | sample S1TSphgellanicum_3_FD_87313 | JGI IMG/M metagenome (GOLD analysis project Ga0116229, IMG submission 87313) | Host-associated microbial communities from peat moss isolated from Minnesota, USA - S1T2_Fc - Sphagnum magellanicum MG | ecosystem: Host-associated > Plants > Peat moss > Unclassified... | reverse complement strand
CTGAGGCCGAGCAGCCGCGCAACGCTCTCCGGCGTCGGATCGGTCAGGACCTTGCCGCGTCCGAAGATCACCGCCGGCTGCGCAGCCGCAATCGAGCAACTCGCGGCGGCGGCCGTTGCTTCATCGCTTCCCAGTGCCAGTGAGGTGTAGGGTATGCGGTTGCGGCTGGCGAAGTCGGCGATCTGGCGTACCTTACGGTCCTGGTCTTCGCCGATCAGCTGCAGGCTGCTGTCGCGTTCATCGAGCTGTCGGCGGCGGCGCGCGGAAAATACCGTGATGATGATGTCCGACATCTCCGGGATCTTGGACATCAGGTCCAGCATCTTTTGACGTGGCACCTCGATGACGCGCGTGTCGCGGGCCGCGCGCATCGCCATCGACCAGGCGCCGCCATTCAGGAACGATATTTCCCCCAGAAACTGTGTCGGACCGAGCGTAAAGGGCAAATGGCGCTGGTCCGTGAGGGGATTGACCACCTCGACCTCGCCGTCCTCGACATACATGAACCGATCCATCGGCTCGCCGGGCTGCGCGAGAAACACCCCGGCCGCGTGTGCGACCAACTTGCCCGCGGCGCGCAGCGCCTCGACGTGCGCGGCGGCCAGCGGCGTGCGCTGCATCTGGCGTAGGTCATTGCCGATGGTTTCCATGACGGGCAAATTCTACAAGAATGTCGCGCCCATCGGTGGTTGCAGCAGAGCACGCGCTTCGTCGGACGCCAGCGGCGACGGTCGCTCGCAGGACACCTCGATGTCAACGGAGCGACCTGATTCGGCGCTCTGCAGGATTGCCAGCATGACCGCGAGCACGTGCAGCGCGAGCTCGCCCGAGCAGCGATGCGGCCGCTGGCTGGCGATGGCACCTGCCATCTCGGCGAGGCCCAGGCCACGATAGTCCGCGGCCTGCGGGTCGCCGGGTCTTCCATTGGGCTTGCCGAATGGTTCGGCCGACGTGTCGATTGCCACGAACTCCGTGTGGTCGCGTGCGATCTGCACCACGCCGCCAAACAGATCCGGATCGGGCAACCGCAGCGATGCCTCGATGCCGTGAATTTCGATCGGCGGAAGGCCGTGCTTCCATACATCCCAGCTCGTCATCAGCACCAATTCGGCGCCTTCGACGAACGACAGCAGCGCGTTCACGGTGGTGAGCGTGTCTACGCGCAGCGCCCGTCCCTGCATCGGACCTGCCGCAGTCACGAGCCGCTCCCGGAAGGCCCTGCAGCCATGCGCCGTGACGCGGCGGATAGGGCCAAGCAGCGCGACCAGGGCGGTCAGGTAATACGGGCCCATGTCGAGCACCGGGCCGGCGCCGGGCTGATAGAAGAATTCAGGGTTCGGGTGCCAGTGCTCCATCCCGTGCGACATGAACGCTGCGGTTCCGGAAACGATCCGACCCAGCGCTGCCTGGTCGAGCAACCGGCGCGCCACCTGGTTAGCGGCTCCGAGAAAAGTGTCCGGTGCGGACCCGACCCGCACGCCGCGCGCCCTGGCTGCCGCCGCGATGCTGATTCCGTCCTGGAGCGAGACGGCGAGCGGCTTCTCGCTGAAGACGTGCTTGCCGGCGTCGATAGCAGCGAGCGACAGCTGCGCGTGGGCCGCCGGCGGCGTCAGGTTGAGTATCAGATCGATGTCGTCGCGCTTGAGCAGCTCTGCGGCCGGCAGCGCATCCAGTTCGAATTGCGCGGCCAGGCGGCGCGCCACGTCCGTATCCAGATCGCTGCATGCCACCAGCTGCAGCGCTGGAAACATCCGCAGGTTGCCGAAGTAGGTCGCGGCGATATGGCCGCAGCCCAGCGCCCCGACCCGGATCGTTTGGGTGGCACTCACGCTGTCATACCGCAAGGCGACGCAGGTATTCGAAGCTGCGCCGTGGGAATTCCTCGAAGCGCCGCGGCTCGTCATGCTCGACGATCATCCACTGCGCGCCGGCGCCGCGCGCCGCGCTCCAGAGTGCGCGCCAGTCGAGCACGCCGTGCCCGACATCCGCCCAGCCGTCCTCCTCGCGTGCGCTACCGGGGGGCGCGAGGTCCTTGACGTGACACGAGACGACGCGACCCGCGTAGCGGGCCAGCCAGCGCTCGAGATCGACGCCGGCACGCGCCATCCATCCGAGGTCGGCCTGCCAATGCAACGGCGCGCTGCCGGCGCCGGCGAACAGATGCTCGAGTCCCGCGTGACCGTCCGGCAGCAGACGAAACTCGCCGTCATGGTTGTGAAACGCGAGCTGCAGTCCGGTGTCGGACAGGCGCGAAGCCAGATGCCCGAGTTCGCGGCCCTTCGCTCGCCACATCGCGCTGTCGAACGATGCGTCGCCATCGAATGGTCCGGGCACGATGATCTGCCGGATGCCGATGGTGCGCGCCACGTCGATGGCCCAGTCCAGCCGTGTCTGCAGGTCGTCGAGCATGAAGTGCCCGGTGGGAGCGCTCATCGCGTGGCGCTCGAGCAGGGCGCGCGTCGCAACCGGATCCAGGTAGTTGCGCCGCGTGGTTTCCACACGCGTGAAACCGATGCCGGCGAGCAATGCGAGCTGCTCGGGCAGCGCATGGAAGTTGCGCAGGCTGTAGAGCTGGAAGGACAGGACGTCTAGCGTGTTCAAGCGCGGGTTCTCATGTTGCCGGTTCCTCATGTGGCTGTGAGTCGGGTGGCTAGAGACGCGTGGCGCTGCGGGCGCAGAAGATGCTGATCCGATCCGCTCGCAGCTGCAGTCTCACGCGCGATGGCAGCGCCGCCGCCGCACGCGAGTCGATCATCGCCGCCAGGCGCTCGGTGCCGAACTGGCACCAGACGATGCAGGTCGCACCCAGCGGTTCCCTGGCGATGACCGGCAGCTCGAAGCAGGCAGCACGCGCGTCACCGCACTGGCACGCGGCGTTCCACTGGCGTGCATCGTCGCCCGCTCGCACGCAGACATCCTCCGGGCGTATGCCAACCGTGACCGGCTGCGCATCGGGTGCATCGGGTGCATTGACGCTGAACCGGTAGGACCCGAGCGGCATCGGACCGCCGGGCAGTTCGACCCAGACGTGGCCGCCGGTGCGCCGCAGCGTACCCGGCAAGAGATTCATTGGTGGAGAGCCGACGAAGCCGGCCACGAACGCCGTCGTCGGCTGCGCATACATTGCCTGCGGCTCGTCCATCTGCTCGATTCGACCCTGGCGCATCACGGCGATCCGGCTGGCCAGACTCATCGCCTCCACCTGATCGTGCGTCACGTAGATCATCGTGGCGCCGAGCCGCTGGTGCAGCCGGCGGATCTCCTGGCGCATCTCGGCACGCAGGTTGGCATCGAGGTTGCTCAGCGGCTCATCGAACAGGTAGAGACCGGCCTCGCGCACGATCGCCCGGCCGATGGCGACGCGCTGTCGCTGGCCGCCCGAGAGCTGGGCCGGGCGACGCGCCAGCAGCTCACCGATGCGCAGCAGCTCGGCGACCGCCGCAACGCGCTTTCGGATCTGCGCCGCCGGCGTGCCCGCCATGCGCAGCGCAAACGACAGGTTCTCCGCAACGGTCATGGTGGGATAGAGTGCATACGACTGGAACACCATCGCGATGTCGCGTCGATGCGGCTCCAGGCGGGTAACGTCCCGATCGGCGATGTGCACCGAGCCGGCGTCGAGCTCCTCGAGACCCGCGATCACGTTCAGCAACGTCGACTTGCCACAGCCCGACGGACCGAGCAGCGCGACGAACTCCGCCGCGCGCACCTCGAGGTTCAGCCCATCCAGTGCCGGCAGCGCGCCGTAGCGCTTTGATGCATCACGCACGGAGACGGCGTGCATACCCTAGCCCTTGACGGCAGCTGCGGTGATGCCGCGAACAAAGTAGCGCCCCGCCAGCAGGTAGATCAGCAGCGGCGGCAGCGCCGTCAGCACGGTGGCCGCCATATCGACGCTGTAGTCGTTCTCCCCATAGGTCCGATCGACCAGGTTGTTAAGCTGCACCGTCATCGGCAGGTGCTCGCGTCCGGCGAACACCAGGCCGAACAGGTAGTCGTTCCAGACACCGGTGAACTGCAGGATCACGGCGACGATGATCATTCCGGAGGACAGCGGCCGTATCACGTGCCAGAAGATCGACCAGAACGAGCCGCCATCGACGCGCGCGGCCGAAACTATCTCCGGCGGAAGCGAAGCATAAAAGTTGCGGAACAGCAGCGTCAGGATCGGCAGGCTGAAAATCACGTGCACGCAGATCACGCCCGGCAGAGTGCCGAACAGCCCGGCGGCGGCTACCAGGGTGACCAGCGGATACAGGATGATCTGATATGGAATGAAGGCGCCGACCAGCAGCAGCCCCAGCAGCACGCTCGCACCGCGCAGCCGCCACATCGACAGTGCGAATCCGTTGACGGCGCCGAGGCTGACCGACAGCAGCACCGCTGGCAGCGTGATCCTGACCGAATTCCAGAACCCGACACGAATGCCGTCACAGGCCAGTCCGGTGCAGGCATGGCTCCAGGCGCGGCTCCATGCCTGCCAGGTCGGTGCCAGCGGCAGCGCCAGCAGCGATGCGCCGCGCAACTCCGACGGTGGTTTGAACGCCGTGCACAGCACCACATACAGCGGCGCGAGAAAGAACAGCGCAGCGCTGATGGCGAACGCGTACAGGCCCAGGCGCGCGAAGCGACGCCGGTTCACGCGCGTCGTCTCGACAGATACAGCAGCGGGGCGAGCGCCGCCAGCGCCGAGCCGAGCATGACGACCGCGCCGGCGGCCGCCACGCCCAGGCTGGCACGGTGCAAGGAGAAATCGACCACGAACAGGCTCGGCAGGTCAGTGGTGCCGCCGGGGCCGCCGTGTGTCATCGCAATCACCAGGTCATAGGTCCGGATGACCACCTCCAGCAGCAGCACCGCAGCGGTGAGCAGGGCGGGACGTGCCATCGGCAGCAGGATGTGCCAGTAAACGCGCCAAGGCGGGATGCCGTCGACGCGCGTGGCCTGCCAGATACTCGGATCCACCGCGCGCAGGCTCGCCAGCGTCAGCACCATGACCAGGCCGGCCGCGTGCCAGGCGGCGGCGATCGCCACCGCGAAGATCGCGCACGCAGGATCGGCAATCCAGTCGAAGGTAAATCGAGACCATCCCAGCTCGCGTACGAAATGCTGCAGGCCGACGCCGGGGTTGAGCAGCCACTGCCAGGCCAATCCGGTGACGATGAACGACAGCGCCATGGGAAGCAGAAAGATGCCGCGGAAGATCGATGCCGCGCGCAGCTTGCGGTCGAGCAGCACGGCGAGGCCCGCGCCGAGCACGAGCGACAGCAGCATGAAACTCGCCCCGAACAGCAGCATGTTCGCGTACGCCGTGTGCCAGCGCAGGCTCCTGAAGAGGCGGTGATAATTGATCAGCCCCGCCCAGCGGTAGCTCGGCAGCAGCTGCGAGGTGGTGAACGAGACCGTGATGGTCCACAGCAGGCAGCCGTACAAGCAGATGCCGGTCGCCAGCAGGGTCGGTGCGAGCGCGAGCTTCGGCGCGAGCCTCAGCGCAAGCTTCGGCGCGATCCTCATGGGTCCGCTATCGCCTGCGCGAGCAGCTGTGCGGCGCGGCCGGCCGACATCGACGGCGAGATCCAATAGCGCGCGATCACATCGCCCACCGCGCCCTCGGCACCCGAATCCAGTGCCAGCGCCGGATTGGGCAGGTGGTGATCCGGATTGGCGAACGCCTCGAGGGCCAGGCGCGTGCATGCGTCCGGGGACGCCAGCGACAGGTCGCGTCGCACCGGCAGGGATCCCTTCACCTGGTTGAACTCGAGCTGCGTGGCCGGATCCATCACGGCGCTGGCGAGTAGCTGCTGCGCGGCGAGCGTGCCCGGATCGTGCGTGCGCGGAAATGTGAAGCTGTCCACCGCCAGGATGTACTGGCCATCGGAGCCGGGCGCAAGACGGCAGCCGAAGTCCGTGCCCAGCGCAAGTCCGGCATCGGTGAATTCACGCTTGGCCCAGTCGCCCATCACCTGCATGGCGGCGCGGCCGCTGATCACCAGCGCCGTGGACTGATTCCAGCTGCGGCCGGGGCTGCCGGGATCGACATAGGCGCGCAGCCGGGCAAACGTCGCCAGCGCGTTCTGCATGGCCGGGCCGGTGGCGGCGCGGGCATCGTGGCGAATATAGAAGTCCCGGTACAGCCGCGCACCGCCGACGTCCAGCAGCACCGCGTTGAACAGCAGCACCAGCTGCCAGTCCTGCGCTCCCAGCGCCAGCGGCACGATGCCACGGGCGCGCAGCCGATCGGCGATGGCGAAGAAATCCGACCAATGCGCCGGCGGCTCGAGCCGTGCGTCGTGGAATACGCCGGTGTTGAACCACAACCAGTTCTCGCCGTGGATTTCCGCCGGCACGGCGATGAAATGCCCGCGCCAGACCGAATGCTCGAGCACCAGCGGCGGCAGCACCTCGAGCCAGTGGCCGCGCGCTGCGGGCCCGTCCATGTCATTCAACAGGTTCGCCTCGGCCAGCGCCGACACGCGATTACCCAGCACCCAGAGCATTGCCGCGGGCGGATCGCCGCCGTTGATGCGATTGAGCGCCACCGAGGTGGCCGCATCGCTGCCGACGATCGGCGAGTCGATCCAGCGGCCGCCGCGGCGCGCGACGGCGGCGGCCAGCACCCGCAGCGCGGCCGACTCCGAGTCGGAGGTCCAGAAGTGAATGACTTCGATCGGGAGCCCATCGCTGGCCTGAAGCGTCGCGGCCAGCAGCACCAGCGCGGCGCCGCAAATCCAGGCCACCGGGCCTGAGCAGTGCACCAAACTGAGCAATCGATTGCGCACTTTTAGGGCAACAGGCGGGCGGGTGCGGGTCAGGAGCCGCGGGCCGCGGTGCTGCCGCGCGCGATCAGCCGGGTCGGCAGGATGATCGTCTCCGGGACCGAAGCCTTGCCCTGCAGCAGCTGCAGCAGCAGCGACATCGCGTTGCGGCCGATGGAATCAAACGGCTGGTGAACCGTCGACAGCGGCGGATCGTAGGTTTCCGCGAACGGGCTGTTATCGAAGCCCATGATGGACAGCTGCTGCGGTACCTTGATGCCGCGCGCCTTGGCGGCGTTGATCGCGCCGATGGCCATCTCGTCGGAGATGCACAGGATTGCCGAGGGCGCACTGGCAAGACCGAGCAGCGGGGCGGCCGCGGCCTGTCCGGAGGCAATCGAGAAATCGCCGTAGGCGGCCAGGTCGCTGCGCACCGGCAGCTCGTGTGCGCGCAGCGCGGCGAGGTAACCGGCGTAGCGATCGCGGGTATGCACGTGCTGCGGCGGGCCGCCGATGTAGCCGATGCGGCGGTGTCCGAGTCCGATCAGGTACTCGACCGCGCCCTGCGCGGCGGCAAAGTCGTCGATTCGCACCGTGGGAATGCGCACTTTCGGGATGCTGGCACTGACCGCCACGATCGGTGGCAGCGAGCCGCCCGGTATGCCGCCGAAGCGCGGCAGGCGCCCGGTGACCAGGATCAGGCCGTCGGCGCGGCGCGCCATGATCTGCGACGCATAGGCCTCCTCGCGCCGCGGGTCGTTGTAGGTATTGCCGATCAGCACGCTGTAGCCGGCGTTGTGAGCCTCCTCCTCGACGCCGCGCAGCAGCACCGAGAAGAATGCATCGCTGATGTCGGGCACCGTGACGATGATCGAGTGCGTCTGCTTGCGGCGCAGGCTGGCCGCGACCGCGTTCGGGGTATATCCGAGCGCCGTCATCGCCGCCGCGACGCGCGCCTTGGTGGCCGCGGAGATGCGGGCGCTATTGGCCAGACTGCGGCTCACCGTTGCGGTGGATACGCCTGCCATCTCGGCGACGTCGGTCATCTTGGGCGCGCTGCGGGCGCGGGTCGTTTTTCCCATCTGCTATTCGTACCACGTTGGCAGCCGCTAATGGCGCTGCCCGGGTCCAAACAATGAAAATTTGACAAAGGTGTGTAATCGATTGCACAGTTTGTCTGCGCCATCGGTCGCTAGCCAATCAAAAAGGGAGGAGCAATGGGACCAGCATTCACCCGATCCATGGGTAGGTTCAGCCTGTTCGCAGGTACGTTCGCCGCGCTGTGGCTGCTGGGGGTGCCGGCCGCCCGGGCGCAAACCCCGTCGGCCGATGCCTCGGAGGCACCGACGCTGGAGTCGGTCGTGGTGACCGGCAGCCGCATCGGTGCCGCCGATGCCAGGAGCGCCAATCCGATCACCGTGGTGACCGCGGACGACATCGAAAAGACCGACGCGACCAATCTCGAGCAGATATTCATGAAACTGCCGGCCACGGATTTCACCGGTGGCACCACATCCAACACCGACTATGGCGGCGCCGGGCAGCTGCAGGTGGGACTGAAGAACCTCGGGCCGCAGCGCACGCTGATCCTGGTCAATGGCCAGCGCTTCATCAACACCGACGGCCTGGGAACCTACACCGCCACCGACGTGAACAACATTCCGGTGCCGATGATCGATCACGTCGACGTGCTGCGCGACGGCGCATCGTCCATCTACGGGGCGGACGCGATTGGCGGTGTCATCAACGTCGTCACCAAGCAGAACTTCCAGGGCGCTGAAATCGGTGCGATGTACGGGGAGACAAGCTACGGCGACGGCGGGCGCCACGGCTTCTACGCGCTGCTCGGGACCAATTTCGATCGCGGCAACATCACGATCAACCTCTCCGAGGATCACAGCGATCCGATCGAGCAGTCGGCGCGTCCGTGGGCGGCGACGCAGAACCCGAACGCCGGCTACAACTCCTATACCGGCATCTCCAGCCGCGTGACCGGCGCCATCGGCAACATCAACGGCACCAACTATTATTTCCCGAGCGGCCTGGCCAGCGGCGTACCGTCCTCGCAGGCCTACAAGCTCGGCAATCCGGTCGGCGGCGGCGTCTATACCGGGGGCGGCCTGACGCCCGGCGATTTCGCCTTCGGCAGCGGCGGTGTCTACTATAACTTCCTGCAGACCCAGGGGCTGACCTCCGGTTACGAGCGGCGGCAGGCAAGCTTCCTCGGGCACTATGAGCTCGCGCCCGCGGTGCGCGGGATCCTGGAGGCGTTCTTTACCGACCGCAACTCGTTCGAATCGCTGTCGGCGGAGCCGCTCGGCAACGTGCCCACGCCGCAGTTCCCCAACCAGCTGTACTCGGCCGCGCTGCTGCCGAACGGCGCGGTGAATCCCTACAACCCCACCAACCTTCCCAATGCACTGGCACTGTATGGCGCGCAGGGCATCAACGTGCCGATCAAGACGCGGCGCTTCGAGGACGGTCCGCTGGATCAGACGGATTCGGTGCAGACCTACCGGCTGCGCGCGGGGCTCGAGGGCAAGCTGCTGGACCGCTTCGACTGGGCTGCCGGCTACTTCTACGCGGTGTCCGACGGCGCGGACTCTGTGGCCAACCAGACCAATTTTTATCACCTGTCGCAGGAACTGGGCATGAATGCCTGCGGCACGCAGCCCGGGTGCTCGGTGGCGAATTTCTTCGGCTACAACACGCTCACCGCCGCGCAGGCCAGCTACCTGACCTTCACCAACACCGATCGCAGCGAGCTGACGCAGTCGGATGCCTATGGTTCGCTGTCAGGTCCGCTGCTGAGCCTGCCGGCAGGCCCGCTGCAGGGGGCGGCGGGCTTTGAGTACCGCCGCGATGGACTCACCAATACGCCGGATTCCGTGGAGAGCGACGGCGATGCGGCGGTCTACTCGCTGCCAACCGCCGGTCACTACTCGACCAGGTCCGGTTACGTCGAACTCGATGTGCCGATCCTGGCCTCGCTGCCGTTGGTGAAGCAGCTGTCGGCACAGCTGTCGTCGCGCTACGACGATAACTCGGTATTCGGGCACGACTTCACCTGGAAGACCGGGCTGAACTACGCCGTCGACGATGCGGTGCGCCTGCGCGGCTCGATATCCACGGGATTCCGGGCACCGCAGCTGCAGGAACTGTACGGCGGGCTGACCGAGAACGAGCTGCCGGGCGTTGATCCGTGCGCATCGAACGGCGCCTTCAAGGGCAGTGCCGCCTGCTTGGCCGCGATCCGGGCTGCCGGCGGCAACCCCAACAACATCACGCCGGTGAATCAGCTGATCGTGCTGCAGGGCGGGAATCCGAAGCTGCGGCCGGAGACCGCAAGGAATTATTCGCTCGGCACGGTGCTGACGCCTGGATGGCTGCCGAACTTCGAGCTGTCGCTGGATTACTACTCGGTGAGCGTCAATAACGAGATTGGGCAGCTCGATCCGGCGCGCCTGCTTAACACCTGCTATGGCGATACGCCGTACGTGGTCTCGCAGGCCACCGCGTGCGCACTGGTCGGACCCCGCGTACAGGGCACCGGCGACCTCGGCATCATTTCCGCGTTGAACGGCAACATCGACAACGAGAGCACCGACGGACTGGAACTGGAATCGCAGTACCACCTGCCGGGCGAGGCGCTGTGGCTGCCGGGCGGCGGCACGATTGGACTGCGCGGGCAGTTCACCTATCTGCTCAGGGACTCGGTATCGGCACTGGGCACCTTGATCCAGCAGGCGGGCACCTGGACCTCGGACTTCGCCCGGCCACATGTCAAGGGGCTGGTCAATGTCGAGTACGCCACCCGCTCGTGGAGCGCCGACTGGAGCACGCGCTACTACGGCAACGTGCGCAACCAGGATCCCACCTCGCCCTGCCAGTACGGTACCGTGCCGTGCGGCTCGAATCCCTACGACTTCCCGGGCAACTATGCGCCTGGCGTGTTCTACCACGACATCTATATCGCCTATCGCTACCAGGGGCTCACCGCCTCCTTCGGGGTAGACAACCTGCTGAACCAGGATCCACCGTTCCTGTTTCCAGCCAACCAGAGCAACGCCGCAGGCTCGGCCGGCTATGACTTCACCGGGCGATTTCTCTACCTGCGGGCAAAGTACAAGTTCTGAGGGCAGCTGGCGCGCGGCAATAGCACCGTCGCGGCGATTGCACGCGATCGGCGCGCCGATCAGGGTGCAATAGCCGCGCGCCTTGAGGGGAGAGGACCATGAGTCAATCACGGCGCGAATTCATTGCGCACACCGCCGCCTGGCCGCTGCTGTCGGCGCTGGGTGTGCGGCGCGCGCGCGCGCAGTCCGGGCAGCCAGGCGCCGCGGTAACCCCGATGTTCCCGCGACCGGATATCATCCGCTACGACGCCCAGTGCTTCACCATCCGGGGCGCCGACACCTTTATATACAGCCTCGAGTGCCCGTATCCGCGCGTAGCGCCGGCCGAATGGCGCGATCGATTCGTCAGGATCCGCCAGGCCGGGTTCAATACGCTGAGCACTTATATCTTCTGGAACTACCACGAGCGCAGTCCCGGGCAATTCGACTTCTCCGAGCTCGAGCAATTCCTGGCGCTGGCCCAGGAGTTTGGATTCTTCGTCATCGCGCGCCCCGGTCCGTATGTCGATGCGGAATTCGATCGCGGCGGCATTCCGACCCAGGTGATCGCCGAGCGCTTCATGCTGCGCAGCATGGACCCGAAGAGCCTGCGCAGCTCGCGGCACTGGTACCAGCAGGTGCTGCCGGTGATCCGGCGTCACCAGGTCACCGCCGGAGGACCGATCATCCTGATGCAGATCGAGAACGAGATCGACTTCACCGATGTGCCGGCCAGCGAGCAGCGCGAGTACCTGCGTTTTCTCGCGCGCCTGGCCTGGAATGCCGGCATCGAGGTACCGCTGATCAGCAACGTCAGTACCATCGTTCGTGACCAGAGCGATCCGGAGCTCACGCGCATTCTCGACGTCTGTGACTTCTACCCGCGCTGGAGCTTCCTGAGCGACAATGAGCTGCCGGCGAGCACCGCCGGACTCACCACGGCGCAGAAGGTCGATCTCTCAGACCGCACCGTGTGGGCCAGCCTGCGCAAGATGCGGCGCGAGGAGCCGCAAGGGCCGCTGTCGGTGGCCGAGCTCGGCACCGGCTACTACAGCAAGATCGGCGGCAAGCTGGCGCAGGACGAGGAGGGCGCCGACGCCACCCAGCTCAATGCACTCACCAAGTCGATCCTCGGGCACGGCGTCACTTATCTGAATTTCTACCTCGGCTGGGGCGGCTCCAACCGGCAGTGGGCCGGGCGCGGGGTGACGTCGACCTATGACTTTGCGGCACCGATTCGCGAGTGCGGTGGGCTTTGGAACAAGTACTACGAGGTCAAGGCGGTCGGCGCATTCCTGGGCCAGTTCGGTGTGCAGCTGGCGCGCTCGGTGGAAATGCCGGGGGCGGCGCGCACCAACAGTCCTGACGTGAGCGTGTCGCAGCGTAACCGCCAGGCGTGCGGCTTCGTGTTCCTGCGAGCGAATACCAACGCCGACCATCATTGCCTGCTCACGGTCACCGACCCGCTCGATGCCGCGGAGCTCAGCGTGCCGCGCCACGGGAGACTGACGCTCGGACCGCACGCGATGAAGATCCTGGCGCTGCGGGTGCCGCTGGGCGATTCGACCCTGCTTTATTGCACCGGGGAGATCCTGGCGCAGGGCCGATGCGGCCAGCGGGATTTCATCGTGGTGTACGATGTGCCCGGGAGCCTGCTGGAGATCGCGCTGGAGTTGAACGCGACCAAACGCGCACAGGCGCCGACCGTGGTCGGGGAGTATCAATACGCGGATTGGGATGCAGGTCGGCGGCGGCTGGTCGTCGGCGTCGACGTCGGCGATGCGCAACGCGAGCTGCTGGTTGATGACCGGCTGCTGTTCATCGTGCTGCCGCGCGCGCGCGCACTGCACAGCTGGGCGGGCTCGGGAACGGTGTTTCTCACCGACGCCTACTGTCTGCGCAGCTCAAGCCGCACCGACGATCGGCTGCGCGCCGAGATCGACTACCTGCCCGGCGCGCATTCACTGTCGATGCTGCTGCCCGCGGCGCCCAGCCGCTGCCTGGTCGACGGTCGGGATACGGACTGTCGCTATGACGCGGCTCTCGGACTGGCCAGCATTGCGCTTTCGGTGCCGGAGCCGCCGGCCACCCAGGCCTCGTTGCAGATCGAAAGAAGCTGGCTCGAACCGCTCGCCACACGCAGCGGCGCATGGCAGCGCAGCGCCGGGCGCGCGCTCGAGGACCTCGGCCCGGTCCCCTACGGCTACATCAAGTACCGCGGATCGGTGCGATTCGATGGCCAGGACCTGGCGTATCTGAAGGCCTTCACCAGCAATGACAAGCAGGTGTTCATCAATGGGCGCTGGGTACCGGAGGCGTCGCAACCGGATCGGTCGGTCATGTTTGCCGCAGCGCCCTATCTGGTGGCGGGCGTCAACACGGTCGAGATCGTCTATGAGATGCTGGGTGGCGCCGATTTCGGCGAGTCGGCCCACCTGGGTGAACTCAACGGCATCGAAGCCTTCTGGCTCGGTACCGAGCCCGATCGCGCCGCGCGCATCGACGATTGGCTGGTGCAGCGGATATCGAGTGCCGGACCGGGGAGGGAAGCGGCGCTCGCGGCCGGCGCGGCCGCTGGCACCCCGGCGTTGCCGGCGGTGGCAGAGCCTTCCGGCAGGGCGGACTACGGGGTCAGTGCGGATGCGGCGCGGATTCCGTGTTTCACCTGGTACGAGTCAAGGCTGGTGCTGCCGACGATGGAACGCGAGTGGTCGGTACCGTGGCATCTGCAATTCGATGCGGACGCGGACGCCCTGATCTTTCTCGACGACGTGCTGCTGGGTCGCTATGCGCGCAGTGGCCCGCAGTACCAGTTCTACCTGCCGAGCGCGTTGCTGGCGTCGGCCGTGAGCCACCGCCTGACGCTGCTGCTGGCCTACACCGATAGCACCGACGTCATTCGTACCTGCGAGGTGCGCTCGTACCGCGAGTACTCGACACGCGCGGTGACGGTCGAGTGCAGTTGGTGATGTACTAACCGCACGCGATGGCAAGGGGAGTGGGCAGGAACACCTGAAACTGCGTACCGGCGCTGCCCAGCGCGGTACTGCTGCGTACTTTGATGTCACCACCCAGGCCTTTCACGGCACCGTACACGACCGACAGACCCAAGCCGCTCCCTTCGCCCGGGGCCTTGGTGGTGAAGAAAGGGTCGAATATCCGTTGCATCACTTCCGGAGTCATACCGGTGCCGCTGTCGGCAACCGTGATGCAGATTCCGCCGCGTTGGTCCGCTGGCGCATCCTCGATCGCAGCGGCCAGATCGATGCGAATGACGATGACACCGTGATTATCCATAGCGTGCGCAGCATTGATGCACAGATTCATCACGAGCTGCATGACTTGCGTGGGGTCGGCCATGATGGTGGAACATGCTTCCGGTATGCTGCAATGGAACACCAGCTCGATCGATGGCCGCAACGAGGCACGCAATAGGACAAGCGCTTCGCGCACCTGCAAGACGATGTCCACCTGAACGGGATCGCCCGAACGGAAGCGGGCAAAGTCGAGCATCCGGGAGACCAGAGCGCGTGCGCGAAAGCAGCCGTTAATGACCTGCGCCAGGTTATTCTTGGCTTCCGAACCCTCAGCCAGTTCATCGTCGGTCATTTCCGCGTAAGAGAGGATACTTGCGAGAATATTATTGAAATCGTGGCCGATGCCCGCCGCCAGGGTGCCCATCGCCTCAAGCTTGCCGGCCTGTATCTTCGCGTCGCGCTCCGCCTCCAGGCGCTCCAGACTGGCACGGTGAGCAGCGGCGGCAGTCTCGTTGGCCGTTTCGAGCGCCACCGTGCGTTCACCGACCAGTTCTTCCAGATGATGCCGATGGCGCGCCAGTTCCTGTTTCATCGCGGCTCGTTCGGAGGCCGCCAGGAGCTTCTTTGCGCGTCCGGCATCGATCCTCTCGATGCATGATGAGTCGGAGAAGAAATCGGTGTCCCCGATCATTCCGGCGGCATCCACAGGGTCTATGGTTTCAAACGCCATGGTCCATTCGGCGAAGTTTCTCGCCGCGATCGGTTCGCGAACGATCTGCCTCACCCGCGCATGACGCGGATCCCGCAGGATCTTCTGATACATCGCATCGACATCCGCCGCCTCACCTTCGAGGACCTGGAAGAATGTTCCCCTGATATACAGAAGCATGCCCGATATGCCATGCAGCGCGTTGGCGCTGCGTGCTCGTGTGAGCAGTTGTGGCAACTCCTGTTCCCTGAAGTTGGACGCAGACAGGCTTGCGTAGATGCAATGAGTCAACGAATTCATCGGGAACATCACTCCAGAGAGCGATCATTCCAGGGACTGTTGAATCGCGCGACGCAGTTCGGCGCGCGTGAATGGTTTCGCCAGCGTCACCTTGACTCCCATGGTCGCGGCGGAATCCAGGTTGAACTCTGGTGTGATGGTGCGCCGTCCGCCCGACATGGCGATGACAGGCACGGCGTTGCCCAGCCGCGACAACTCCATGATCGTCTCGATGCCATCCATGTTCGGCATCAGGATGTCAGTGATGATCAAGTCGGGTCGGATGGTCTTGAGCAACGACAACGCCGCCATACCGTCCCCGGCAGTCGTGACCGTATGCCCGTCACTCGTCAGCGTCTTGACCAGCGGTTCGCGAAAATTAACATCATCTTCAATAACGAGGATATGGGGCATCGAAAGCTCCCGGGACGCGAGGGCGATTTGCGACGCTGCCAGCATCAGAAGCGGCCAGTATGAACCGGAAACCGGCGACCGCTCTGTGCGGTAACCCACCCGGCGCCGGGAGCGAACGCGAGTGACACGCACCAGCGAGCGAGCCGCGTTAGGCGCGCTTTACGTCTAGCGTCCCGAGGATGACGAGGATCCGCCAGACTGAAAGCCAGGCGCAGCGATCCCGTATTCGGTCGTCAGTGCCTTGCGCAGTATCAGCAATGCTCGGACCAGGTGCGATTTGACGGTGCCGAGCGGCAGACGCGCAGCCTCGGCTATCTCTCGATGCGTCAGGCCATCGAAGAATGCCAGCCCGACCACCCGCGCCTGCACTGAACTCAACTGCAGAAGCGTTGCCCTTAGGGCAGGAACCATCTCATATTGATGCAGCAATTCGTCAGTGGCCGGGGCAACGTCTCTTTGGTGAAGGGCGGAAGCGACATGCAATCCTTGCAGGTGTGCGCGGCGTCGTCGACTGCAGTCCAGTGCTCGACTGCGCGCTATGACCATGAGCCACTGGATGGGAGTACCACGCTGGGGATCGAACTGCTTTGCCTTCAGCCACACCTCCCGATATACATCGCAGGTGACTTCTTCGGCATCGGCTGAATTGCCAGTAATCCGCAAAGCGCGCCCATACACGCTGCCTACTGTTGCGGTATAAAGCTGATCCAGGGCTGCTTCATCCCCTCCAGCGAGTTGTTGCATCAGCGCGGGGATGTCCGCACCGCCGACCGCCATGCACGCGTTGCTTCTTATTTTGCGCGCGATCATGCCTGCGGATGTTACCCGGGGCATTGACGATGATGACAGCGGGGCGCGCAGCCATACTTGCGGTCAGATAGTCCTACAAGACGTATGGCGAGTCACTGACCTCCGCGTCAGGCGCGCTTACGCGTGTTGCCGGACTTGCGTGCCGCCTTACGGGCGTCTGGCCGGCCCGACTTTGCAAGACTCGCCTTGAGCGCCGCCATCAGGTCAATCACCTGTGCCTTGGGGCGCTCATCGCTGGCCGGCTCTTCGACCTCGACGGAATGCGTCTCTTTCTTCCGGATTTTCTCCTGCACGCGCCGCTTGAGATCCGCCCGGTAGGTATCCTTGAACTTGCTGGCGCTAAACTTGCCTTGCATGCTCTGGACCAGCTGTTTCGCCATCGCAAGTTCTGCTGCACTGATTTTGGCATTGGACTTGACGTCGCTCGCCGGCAGAACCTCGTCCGCGAAGCGCAGTGTCAATAGCATCAACGACGAGCCATGCGGAGCGATGGCACACAGGTGCTGGCGCTGATGCATCACGAACGTCGCAACCGCCACCTTGCCGGTCGACTCCAGCGCCTGTCGCAACAACGTATAGACCTTATCACCGCCTCTTGCCGGCGCCAGGTAATACGGCTTCTCGTAATACATCGCGGGGATCTGGCCGACATCGCAGAACGTGTCTATGCTGATGGTTTCGGAGGCCTTTACATTGGCGTGCTTGAAGTCTGAGTCGGCGAGGGCGACGAAATCACCCTTCTTGTACTCGTAGCCCTTGACGATGTGACCCCAGTCGACTTCCTTGCCAGTGATCTTGTTGACACGCTGATAGCCGACCGGTGCGAAGTCGCGGCTGTCGAGCATGTGCAGCGGCAACGTATTCTCCCTCGATGCGGCATACAGCTCCACCGGTACATAGATCAACCCGAAGGAGATGGCGCCTTTCCATAGTGCTCTTGGCATGGTGTACCTCTCAGGCGGTCAATCGACCCGTTGATTTACCCCGTGGATTTACGGATAGCGCTCGCCAGGGGTCGCGCGGCGTCGGCGTAGTGCTCCCACGGCGTGGACTTTCCCAGCAGGGCGGCGCCGGTGTGCACGGTGTAACGCGCAGGATCCAGACCTGCCTTGACCTGCCTCCAGTGCAGCGGCATGGAAATGCATGCGCCCGCGCGTGCTCGCGACGACAGGACGGCGACGGCGGTCGCGGTCCGATCGTTGCGCAGGTAATCCAGGAATATGCGTCCCACACGGTCCTTCTTCGACATGGTGTCCAGATACTTGGCCGGAGAGTCGTGGGCCATCTGCGCGCAGATCAGGTGTGCAAAATTCTTCGCCGCGGGCCACGGCACCGCGTCCTTGCCGCCGGTCAGGGGCGTGACCACATGCAATCCTTTGCCACCGCTGGTCTTGCAGAACGTCTCGAGCCCGAGCTTCTCCAGTCGCTCGCGAAGTTCGATCGCTGCTGCAATGACAGCCGCAAATGCGACGTCGGGCGCGGGGTCCAGATCGAATACGAGCCGCCCGGCAACCTCTGGATTACCTGGCGCACAGTTCCAGGGATGAATCTCGAGCGCGCCGATCTGCGCCACCGCAGCGAGCGCCTCGACGCGATCGATCTGGACGTAGGGTGCCCGATCGCCTTTGACATTGATCAGCGTGAATAGGTTCGAGATACCGGCCATCGCGTGGCGCTGGAAGAACTGCTGCCCCGAGATTCCATCAGGTGCGCGTAGCAGGGAACAAGGCCGACCTTTCAGGTGAGGCAGCAGCCAGTCGCCGATCGCCTGGTAGTAATTGGCGAGGTCGAGTTTGGTGACCGGCCTGGCATCGCCTGCATCGGGCCAGAATTCCTTGTGCGGTTTGGAGAGTGTTACTCCCATGACGATCGCGACGGACGCCGTCGGTGCGGCGCCGGTTGCTGCGCGCGACGCGATTGCCTGTCGGAGGCCCGGGCGTCGTCCACTGGCGCTTCGTCGGCTGGCGCGTCGTACGCTGGCGCGTCGTACGCTGGGGCTTCGTACCCTGGCCGCCAACGTTTCATCGGGAACATCCCGCCCGCTCGCCACCGGGCTCGGCAGTTCGGCCACCACCTCGCTGGCCGGCTTGTCCTTTCTCAGTCCTTTGAATGACGCCTGCCGGATCATCCCCGTGGCGGTCCAGCCGGCGAATTCTATTTCCGCGACCAGCGTGGGCTTCAACCATCGCACGTTGCTTTCCGGCGGTGGCGCGTTTGCGCCGCCGAAGGGACTTTTCGCCCGCGTCAGCTTCTCGAGCGTCGGCAGGAGTTTCGAGGCGACGGCGGCGCCGTAACCCGTGCCGATGCGGCCGACGTAGACCAGGTGCCCATCGCGGTTGACGCCCGCCAGTAGCGAACGCAGGCCGCCGGCCTGGGTGGTCCAGCCGCCCAGTACCACCTCGTGTCCGGCCCGGCACTTGGCCTTGGTCCAGCTACCCGACCGACCGGAGACGTACGGCGCATCCAGTCTCTTGGAGACTATACCCTCAAGATGCATCTTGCAGGCCGAGAGCAGTACGGTGTCGGCCGCGGATTGAAGATGCGCGACGTAGCGAATCGAATCACCCGCGTGCGATTTGTCGATGAGCGCCTTCAGCCGCGCCTTGCGATCGGCCAATGCCAATTTGCGCAAATCCTGCTTTCCCTCAACCAGCAGATCGAAGGCAAAAAGCACCAGATTCTCCGATCGGTTCTCCGACAACGCCGCCTGCAGCGCCGCAAAGCTCGGCATCTGGTGGGCGTCCAGGGCGCAGATCTCGCCGTCGAGGATGCAGTCGGGCAGCGCTGCGGCCTGGCTGGCAATTGCCGCAAACTGCCTGGTCCAGTCGAGGCCATTGCGCGTACGGATGCGCGCCTGTCCACCCTCGACGCGCAGTTGCGCTCGATAGCCGTCGAATTTCACCTCGTGTGCCCAGCCGTCCGCCGCGGGCGGTCGCTCCACCAGTTTGCACAGCTGCGGCTCAATGAAGGTCGGCATCGATCGCAGCGCCGAGGTCTTGGCTCGCAGCGATCTGACGTTTGCTCGCGGCGCCGCTCTAGCGACCTTCGCGGCAGAGGCCGGCTGGCTGCTATGCCACACCGCGCCTGATCCGATGTCGGTATTCGCTCGCATGAACGGTGCCGGTGCCTTGCCTTTCCCCTGGGCGATCTGGCTCATCGAACGACCAGACGCGACCGAGCGATCGAGATCGAGCAGGCCTTGAGCGGCCCCCGGGATTGCAAATTCGTCCCGGTGTTTGATCAGGAGCCAGTT
>Ga0116229_10006043_pt1 | contig 19597 bp, 12 predicted proteins | sample S1TSphgellanicum_3_FD_87313 | JGI IMG/M metagenome (GOLD analysis project Ga0116229, IMG submission 87313) | Host-associated microbial communities from peat moss isolated from Minnesota, USA - S1T2_Fc - Sphagnum magellanicum MG | ecosystem: Host-associated > Plants > Peat moss > Unclassified... | reverse complement strand
TAATTTTTAAAAATAATTTTTAAAATTGAAATTATAATTTTAATTTAAATTATATATTTTTAAATAAAAAAAATAAATATTTTTAATTTTAATATTTAAAATTTAAAATTTTTTTTTTTTTTTTTTGGGAATTTTAATAATTTTTTTTAACTCAATGTATAATTTTCAGAATTGAAATAAAAAATTTCAGTATTGAAATATCAATTCTCAGTTTAATAACTATTTTCAAATGTCAAATATTGATTTTTAGATTCAAATAAAATGTTTCAAAATTGGAATAAGGATTTTTATTTTAAATTAAAATTTTGGGAATGCATATTAAATTTTTTCAAATTCACATTATTTTTTTAAACATTGAAATATCATTTTAAAAAATATTCAAATATAATTTCAGAACTAAAATATCAATTTTCATATTTGAGTAATAAATTTCATAGTTGAAAATTTTATTTTAAAAATCATTTTATGGACAATATACATACATATGCATAATTAATATACAGAAATATATATATATAGCATATATAGCATATCATAAATATAATTTTAAGACACACATAAAAATACACCCCTATGTCGCAATAAAATACTTTTAGTATGCGATTAATGGGACATGTCAATTTAATAATGGATGAAAATAAACTTAAAAACTATTCAACTAATAGAATGAAGTTTCCAATAGTTGCATTGTGGTTGTAAGAATGACCAAAATAGTTGAAATTTGATCTTATATTTGTAAATATTCCCAAATTTAATCGCAAACAATTATAAGCCGCATGTAGATAAAAATAGAGTGGATACATTTTGCTTGATTTCTACTACTGTGCACATTCACATGTACACATAACACTATAAAGTTTTGAGTTCAGAAGACTTGGAATTTCATCCCGAGATTCAATATCTAGTGTCTTGTTGTGAGAAGTTTTAAAACATCATTACATGTTGTGATTGATAGGGGTTCAAAGGAGCAACACATGAGGTGGAAGAAAAGGTGAAATGTGCAAGTGTGAATATCAAAGGCACCATTTGATTTGAAAGGTCCATGTGCATGTTTGAACATGTTTTTAGCAAATTTCAAAATATAAGGTTATCATATATGACAAGTAGAATCTATGGCATTAAGACTACATGTAAGTGATTTGACCTTAATGATACAAGCCCACATGATGCACAAACCTCAAACTTTAGTGAAATAAATTTGGTTCAAGTGACATAAATATCAAATAAACTTAATTAAACATGCTTGATTGACACAAGCCTTATTGACATAAACATGAGTGACATATGTTAAGTGACACATGTGAGGTTTTATTGGCATACGCCCTAGTGACATATAACACTAATCAAATCCAAGAGTAAATATAAACTTGAATGACATAGGTGGAGTGAAGTGGACCTTATTAACATAGGCCATGATGACATATTACAATAACCCCAAATGTAGTAGGAAACCCATGTGGCATAGGCACCAATGATGCATTACATGTTAGTGACATAGGTTGAGTGACACATGTCATAGTGATATAGACCTATGTCCTAGTGATAAAAGGATGAGTGAACGAGGACCTAATGATATAGACCTAGGTCCTAGTGATAGAGGTTGAATGACACATGCCATAGTGATATAGACCTATGTTCTAGTAATAGAAGATGATTGAAAGAGGACCTAATGAATAGACCTAGGTCTTAGTGACCAAGGTTGAATAATTGAATAGTGCAAAATTACTAGAAGTAGATTTAAATTTAAAGGTTTGAAAAGTCATTCTATCCATTGATCTAGGTGGTGGTTGATTTGATTCATCCATCAAGTGGTAGGTTAGAATGTTCTATAATGTGGGAGTTAAGTACATTTGAATTTAACCAAGAAAAATGGGATTTAGGTTGAGTTTGCAACCTGACTACCTTAATCTAGGATATAACTATTATAGTAGTGGTAGTTGAAGGGAAAAGTGGAGAAGAAATAGGATCGAAATGGTGTGTTAACCACCATTTACCTTGGTGGTGCATGGTTACTTGAAGGAATAGGATTCTAGAGTTGGAAATAGGAGTTTGAGGAAAAAGAAACGTTTGTGTTTGTGTATGCATGGATGTTTGTGAAAGAAGGAGAAAAGATTTGAAGTATAGCCACATGGCTACAACAAGGTAGTTCCAATAGTAGAAGCTAAATGATTCCAATAGCGAAAGCTACAATTGTATTTGAATTTGGTTTTAAATAAGGGTTTTGTTTGGGCTTGAATGAAAAAAGGTTGTTGTTCACACCCTATTGGACATATTATTGCCTTGCATGTCGTTTTTCTAGCTTTTATTTGTTGTTGCAAGACATAGTTAACTTGTTGGAGTTTTATTCATAAAGTACAATAACCCCTCTCAAGGCATAACTTTGTGATAGTAGTTCAAAACACATTGCCATTTTTTCCAACATTATTGTAATGGTGAATCCAATGTTCATTCCAATGATGGGGTAACACTGATGTTATATGGCCATCCCATTTAACAATAACATACATATATGTTTTCACCAATATAATTGTGTTTATGGTGGTTTCAATCATCTTATGATGCTTGAATCCATATATACATATTAGATTTCTCATGACTAGATCAATGTCTTCAAATGCATCACTTGAATCTCTATGGTACAAATACGTTCGCAAGTAAATTACACATGGTCTTAAGGAACTAAGGGAAATTCCACATAATGCACATTTTGTATGACACCTTGCCCATATGTCCATCCCATGCACTTGAGATTTCTTGGGTTTCAATTTAGTTCTATTAAAATCTAACATGTATTTATAGTTGCATGTGACATACATATAAGCAAATTAAATACTTAAAATTTATTCTTGTGCATAATCAATGGTGAACATGCCCACTCACCTTCCACTCGAGCATCCAAGAAATGGGCAATATCATAATTGCCTTTCATTATAAGCCTATATTGTGGAATGACATGAATCACATTCCACTTCATTATGTAATCTAGAAGATGACACGATCATGTTGCCTTTCACCATAATTGATGTATTGTATACTAACACAAACCCCATTCCACTTAAGTAGTCAAGAAGGTAGCATTGTCATAGTTACCTTCCATTACAATCTATGTATGGTGGAATGGCACGAGCCCCACCACTTACATAATAAAAAAGGTGACATTGTCATGTCACTTTCACTATAGTCCATGATTAGTGGAACAAGGCAAATCCCATTTCATTCAAATTGGATTTGAGTGGAAGTGCATAGTGGTGCTAGACCATGTTTCCTAGTAGTGAATGCAAGGTTGAAATGAGCTATTGAAACAATCGACCAGTTAGATGGGTATCTAAATTTAGATCAAAAGGTCCTAAACTTTACACCAATAATAGTCAAAATATCTAGTAACAATATGGTGTTAACTACCATTATATTCAATCACATAAGCCATTTGGCACTTTGCATGGATGTCCAATTGACTACTAATCAAATAAAGTAGGTGACACATTGACCTATATTATTGACCAATGAAATGACACACACAAGCCAACACAATGTTGCCACATGTCACAAAATGCACAACATATGATGGCTACTTTGATTAACAGTCAAATCAACAAAATGCCCAATTTGACTAATCAAAACCCAATCGCACAATGACACATGGATAAACAAGGTCATGTTGCATGGAAGGTATGTTTTGACTTTCACGTGGGTTGCCAATTGATTTGGCCACATGATGTAATTGACCAATAAAAATCCAATAATTTGAAGACACGTGGCAAGAAAATTTGACCCCAAACATGGAAAAATTGATTGTAGGTCAACTTGTCAGCTAGATGAAGTCACTAGTCAAAAACATCATTCTAGGCCTAATCAAATAAACCATCATGGTCATGTTGGATGTGTACAAAACGACATGTCCCAAATGAATGGATGACCTTTTTGGTGGATGTTTAAAATGGGTTTTTTTAACTGATTTCCTTGGTCAATTTTGTAGTAGTGTTTACACCCCAAACCCTAAATCTTGACATAAATTCATAAACTTTAAGCCATAATAAACAACACGTAAAATGCATGAAACTTTGCAATTGCCTTGCTTCATGAGGTCTAAGGTGACGATGAAAATTTGGGCCAATTCCATCACACCTCTATACTCAAAACCTTTGACCTTACCAAACAAAACTCATAATGCATCATATTGTGCAATGTATATCAATAAGGAATAATATTATGCTTGAAATATTCAACTTGAATATATATATTGTGTAAGAGGAAAAAATTGATTGCCCAAACTTGATGTATTAATATTTAATTGACAATGTGTTGTATATTCATATTTCAAATTGAATTTTTTTTGTTAGTTGTTTTGAAAGGAATTTATTTTTCTTATTTAAAAATTGGCATAATTTTTGTTCTTTAAAACATATTACAAGAATTTTTTTGGAAAAAATACTTAAAAATTTTAATATGTTGAATATATATTTGAATATTTTTTGAATAAATCTTGTACAAAATTTATGCATTATTATCAAATCAAGTTTTATGGGCTCTATTATATTTGTTTGTGTTTGAACATGTTCATGTATATGTCAATATTGATTTTGAACCACTATAATGGAGATGATGGATTATTTTATCTAAATGTATTTTTAACAATTTGAATTATTGTTTGAATTTGATAATTTACAGCGGTGACTTATATTTTTATTAAATTTTTCATATGTATAGTATATTATAATATTATTTCATTTTTGAGACCAAATTTAGATGCACACAATGTGGTTTAAAGTGTGCAATCATAAATTGGGATTATTAATTTCCAACAATTCCAAATTTGCATGACAACTTAAGGTATCATAACTAAATGTAATTCCAAAATTTCATGCTAGGGAATAGGGTTAAGGTTTTAACATTTTAAGTCCATAATAAACTTTGGACCCTAGCCAAGAATTTTTTACATTATTAACTATATGTATGATTTAACATTGGGGAAAAGTATAATTATAATGTCATTTTGATTGGTCTATCACAAAAAAAAATAAAAAAAATAAAAAAAAATAGAAACTTGGGAGGCTCCCAAAATAACGATTTATATTTCAATATGGAGTGCCTCCCCTTTGGTTCATTTAAATAGGTGAAAATGGGAGAAGATTGGACAAAGGATATGGGATAAAATGAGGTGCTATATATTGGGAACAACCTTCAGGAACACATTGGGAGCTTGGGAACATATTGGGGAACCCAGGGAACACCATTGGGAACATAAGAATTAAAAAATTCCATCCTCCTTGCCAAGGAAGAAAAGGATGAACTTTTAGGTCTATGTTATGTTATGTCATTGGCTACATGCATATTCTATTTTTAGACATGATTGGCACCATTTTTTGCCTTCCCCTTCTACAAAACACACCATACTTATTGAATGTGTGCAACCCTTTGGTTAGTATCATCATTAAATGATCCTCAAGATAGTGAAACGAATATTTGTGAATGTTGAAAATCATGGCAATTATTATGGTTGGGTACACTCCAAATGATTTCATTATTTATAATATAATATGACAATACCATAGTAAATTGTGGAAGATATTAATATCAAAATTTTATTGATTTAAAAAAAATTGCTCGTTTTGGAGAAAATTTATTCATAAATTGTCAATGTGGAAATTAACTTTACGTCATGGTAATAAGTGGATAAGTTAGACATGGTTTTAGCACATTGCTTGTGCACTTGGATAGGTCTTATTACATATTGAACATTAGTGTCCATTAAATGTTATATTTGTTTTGAGATGTTAGTATTTGATGTGAAAACAATAGTTTTAAATGCTACATTTTGTCTTGGGATGCTAAACTTAATGCAAATGCAAAACCTTGAAAAGAAAAATCCCTATTACCCAATGTTGGGTTAGGGTGAAAGCAAACCATTTTTTATAAAGTGAAGAATCCAATTACATTGTTGTTGAATAGAGTGAGAGAGGTGTGAGCACAAGAAAGAACTTGGGAGATATTTCTTGTGAATTTTTTTGTAATGGGATAAAGGGCATAGGTCGTTTAGGCTACTTTGGTTTTTTAAAAGGGCATTAATTTTGAAAACGATAAAACACCATTGGGAGAAAAAGAAGAGGAGGAAGACTTCCATGCTAAGGTAATTTTGTTTCCTCTTAAGCTCATTGTGGTTGATTGGGTTTGTTTTTCATTAATCAAGCTTATGATGTAAGTTTTTGGAGTTTTTGCACAAAGGCCCAAAACCTTTTTGTGAGATGTGTACATGTGGAAGGGCGAAATGCATTATATATTTTTTGTCAAATGCAACAACAAGGTGTGCATTCAAACTATTAACTTGTCACAAACCCTAATTTCAGCTTGTTAAACCATCTTTTTAGTTTTTCTTTTTTCATATTCCAAAATCCATTGAATAAGGCCAATCATGGATGATGAATTTAGCTAATGGACAAAGAGTTTAAATCTAAAGGCAATAATCGATTTTTTTCAAAACATTATGGTCTACAATGCTAAAACTTGATGGTTATGTGATTGCAAGGAAGGGGGTGAAAATTTTCTTTATATGTACCATTGGTTTTACATAATCCATGTTGATTTTTTATTCGCTTTTCCATCAGACCCATGTTCATTGCTATTAAATTTGTTGATATTTCAATTTTCGTGATTTCATATATCTTTTCAATATATTTCATGTGATGGCTAGCAAATTTTTAATGATATTATGATTTCATCAACATGGAGATTGTCACATGTTCCGACCTTATAAAAATTTTCACAAGGTAATTATGATTCTCCTTGAGTTTGAAAAAAATGTAAGAATTCACATCTTTCACATCTTCCTCCAAGGTTTAAAACTTCAATGCACTTGGAAAATTTAGTGGTTAATGAACCCAATAGTGGACCTTACAATGAAAACCCTTTCTGTATGTACAAAATTCACCATGTTAAACTTGTTGTTGGATATTTTAATAGCCATATGGTTCGTGGCCAAATCATGCAAAAATTTATTACAAGTAATTACTTCTTCCAATTTTTGATCTTATGCTCTTTTTTATGTAGCTAAATTAGATGAATTCCACTAATTCATATTTCATTTATCTTCAACATTCCAAATTTTTATATTACGAGATTCCAAATTTTTCATGCTTGTTAATTCTAATTTTGTGAAAGAACTATAGTAAATTTCCCCCTCAACAAGACACAAATTACAATAAATTTTGTTTTCCACCACAAAGATAGGATCTCACAATGTCATATCATCCATTTGTTCCCACAATGGCAATAACACCTAGGTGAGGAATTATAAACCCTAAACCCTAACACATACACATAAACCATAAAACCTATGTAATAGATATCGAAGTTTTGCTTTTGCAACAAAAAAAATCCATGTGATGGCCACTTGGCGAAATTTTGGCCTTTGGCACATAAATCTACATGGTGGCCATTAAGTGGAATTTTGAACTTTGACACATAAAATCCATATGGTGGCCATTAGGTGGAATTTATGCTTTTGGCACACGAAATCAACATGGTGGCCATTAAGTGGCGTTTTTGCCTCTACCAAAATAAAATTCCATCTAATGTCACCATGTGGAGTTTTCACCTCCGCCATAAAAATTCCACCATTGGGCCACCAAGTGGATTTTCGACTACAAGGAAAAATAAAATGATTCACCATACATGTTTTTGACATCTTCATAAAAACCGTTTATCACAACACATTATGGGTTTTTTGATTGGCCAAAAAATGAATGGTGTCATTTTTTACTACAACTGTAATTACTTCATCACAAGAACCACCATGTAGTTGCAAAGGCCATTGAATTGTCATATAATGTAATGGTTTTGCAACTATAGTTAGTATGATGACTAGTGGGTTTTTTTGGATAGATATATTATTATTCTTGAAATTTTAATCATATGTTTTAAATAAATTAAAATTAATTAATTAAAAATACCCTAACTTTTGCAATTAAAATGACTTTTAATCTCACAACATGATGTTGTAGCATTCCATGTGCAATTTACAATGCCAAAACATGTCTTTTATGATTCGTCCTATTCGCTTACAATGGGAGAAATGATTAGAAGATGGCATAAGCGGCTCAAAAAACAACTAAAAAAATGATTATAATTGAATAGGACCAATTGTAAAAAACAAGTTTTGATGTTGTGAATTGATGTAATAAAATACTTGACTATTAGTCAACATGATGATTCATACATTACTTTGGATAAAATGAGACATTTATTGGTCGGTCATTATGTTAAAGATGATGTTCAATCCTTCAATGTAGCTTTTTGCATCAAGATCCAAGTCCAAAAACTTTACCCTCATTACAACAAATCTTATCATTTGAACCAAACACAAAAATGACTATTATTTTTATCAACTACATTTATAACTATTTAGTCATAATAATCACTAAGTAATGACAAAAGACATAGACATGCCAAATGGCATCATGGTTTTGCAATTGTAGTCAATATGACAACTTGTTGGTTTTTTGGTAAATTATCATATTATTTCAATTTTTGTTCATTAGTTAGTCAGTTGCAAGAACCATCCACCTTTGTGATTAATAACAACTCAATCTCCCATGATGATGGCATGGCATGTTGTATTGCAACAAGATGATGTGGTCATATTTATTAACATCATGATTAATGTCATGATTTGATGAATTAATCTCATTTATAAGCTAGTTAAAATATTGTTGTCCTTTGCAATTAATAACAATTTAATCTTCCATGGATGATCATGGCATACCATCTAGTAACAAGATGTCACAAATTCACATGCATGGGTATGTGTATTAAACAATTTATTATTAACTTGTAATTATGACTAAAGTAAATTAATAATCATTTTGAAAAGGTGACACATAATTCAACTTTTTAATTATTTAACACACTAGCTTAGGTTAACATACCTATTAAATTAATCTATGTATATAGGCTATTTAGTAAAAATGTATTTCATAATATAAGCTACCTCATAAGTTACTTACTTAAACATAAAAAATTTACTACATTTAATATGTTTTAATATACCTAAAATAGGTTACCCTACTAATAGGTTAACCTAGATAGGCTTGCTTAATGCCGAACTTTAGGGTTTTTGGCCAAGTCAACCTAAGTAGCTTCATTATAAGATATTTTAAATTTTGTAACCACCTCAAATTTGTGCAATTAGATATGACTATGATGTAACTAGATGTGACATCACTACTACCAAAGTGAGGTGTAATTTACTAGCTTAAATCACTATGGGACCTTAAAAATGAAATAACTTCATTGCATTTTACTGATTTCACCTAATGAAAATTATTTCACTATAATATCATTGTGTAGACATCATGTTTCAGTATTAGTTAACATAATTCACTATTACAATTTATTATAGCAAATAGGTTTATTTCTATGTTTTTAAAAATATTATCTATGCTAGTTTATGATATACCCTATATTATTTTAAGTTACTTTAGTTATTCTAACTTATAGTTAATGTTATTATAAGCTATTATAAGTTATTGTACCCTAAATTATTATATGTTATTTCAAATTATACTTTAAATTATTCAAGGTCATTTTATTTTTTGTTATTATAAGTTATTTTATCCTAAGCATAATAACTTAAAAATAATCTAAAACAAAATATAATGACTTAAGGTAAAAATTACTTAGAATAGAAAATAATAACCTATGAAAAATAATTTCAAATACCTTACAATATAATAATTACCAATAACCTATGATATTATAACATAGAATATCAAACAATAATTTATAATACAATAATCACCAATAGTTGTAATATAACATATAACAACCAACAATAACTTATAATACAATAACCATTAATAACCATTAATAAAATAGCCATCAATAACCACTAATAAAATAACCACCAATGGCTTACAACGGAATAATCACTAATAGCCATTAACATACTAGCCACCAATAGCCATTAATAAAATAACAATCAATAACGATTAATAAAATAAAAATAAATAACCATTAATAAAATAACTCTAAATAACCATTAATAAAATAACAATAAATAACCATTAATAGAATAGTCATTAATATAATAACCACCAATAACCATTAATATAATAACCACCAATAGCCATTAATAAAATAGCCACCAATAGCCATTAATATAATAACCACCAATAGTCATTATTATATTAATCACGAATAACCATTAATAAAATATCCACCAATAGCCATTAATAAATTAATCACGAATAACCATTAATAGAATAGCCACTAGTAGTCATTAATAGAATAGCCATCGATAACCATTAATAGAATAGCCACTAGTAGCCATTAACAGAATAATCCACTAATAGAATAAATATTAATGGCCATTAATAGAATAAGCACCAATATCCATTAATAGAATAACCACGAATAGCCACTAATAGAATAACTATTAATGGCCATTAATAGAATAACCACCAATAATTATTAATAAAATAACCACTAAAAACATTAATAGCCACAAATAAAATAGGTACCAATAACCATTAATAACCGCCAATAACACTAATAAAAGAACAACCAATAGCCATATATTATAATTGCTTAAAATTGCCAAAAATAATCTAAGGTGAAATAATTTATAATAAACAAAAATAATTTAAGGTGAAATAAATTTCAATAGCCAAAAATAATTTATAATAGCTACAAGTAGTCTAAATTGAAATAATTTACAATAGCCAAAATTAACATAGAATAAACAAAAAAACTTACAATAGTTAAAAATAGCCTAAGGTGAAATAAGTTAAAATAACCAAAAGTAATTTATAATAACTATAAGTAGTCTAAATTGAAATAATCTACAATAGCCAAAAATAACATAGAATAGCCAAAAGAACCTACAATAACTGAAAATAGCTTAAGGTGAAATAAGTTAAAATAGCCAAAAGTAATTTATAATAACTACAAGTAATCTAAATTGAAATAATTTACAATAGCCAAAAAAAATTAAAATTGCCCAAAAAACTTACAATAGCCAAAAATAACATAAAATAACCTAAAAAACTTATAATAGCTGAAAATAGCCTAAGGTGAAATAAGTTAAAATAGCCAAAAATAACTTAGAATAACCAAAAGTAATTGAGAATAACCATAAATAGCCGTAAATAATGTAGGGTGAAATAATTTTAATTAATGAAAAATAGTCATATAATAATTGAAAGTAACTTAACATAGGTAGTATTATTATATTAACAAAAAAAATCCCAATTATTAAACTTTTTTTTTTTTTTCAAAAGAATGGTCATTGAAATGTTATTGAATAATGATATGCAACTTTTTTTTTTTTCAAATAATTTTAAACTTTCAAAAGGAAATAAATGTAATTATGTACATTATTGAATTTTTTTTAAAAAAAAACTTGAATCATTTCATTTGAACAAAATCTCAATAAGATATGAATTTTCAAAGTTTATGTTTTTGTAATTTTTAAAATGAAGTATTTGATAAATAGATTGTAATGTAACATATTTTCACAACAAGTGGGATGGCTTGATGGTAAGGATGTTTGCCCCCATTCCAAAGGTCAAGGGACCAAACCTCATGGGTGGTGTTGTGTGTGGTCAATGTCGGTATGTTGACCGAATATTTTCCTATCAAATTTCTAGGCTAGGTGCCTAGGTTGATTATGTGGCCTTACCTACCTAGGTTTTAACCTAGCATAGGTAGTGACACGCGTCAATAAATAGTAGGCTTTAAAAATCATGAAATTATCAATAATATTTTATATTAAATAATTAAATTTTAATTAATTTCCATACTAGTTAGTTAATTAACTACCTCAGTTAAAGGCCCCACCTTAGTATCCAAATTCGACCAAGGCATCATTACCTTGTCAGGCGCAAATACACCTGCCAATACTGGAAGAGATAATAAAAGTAAGAATGCTGTCACTAATACAGACCACACAAATAAGTGAATAGTTAGGTAAATTTGTATTTCACTTGAGAGTAATTTTGTTTCACTAAGTACTAGTGAAACAAGTCATTGTCCATAGCATCTGGTCCTCGTTCACAATTTCACTAGGTAAAACTGTCCAAATTCACTAAAAAATCTAGTGAAACCTAGAGTGAACTAGGACGCATTTCCTAGTAGTGCATAATTATCTTAGGTTAATTTTTTTTTAACCAAAAATTGCTTGGGTTAACCTAGGTTAGGTTAGTAAATAATATAGGTTGACAAATTAGTTCATCTTAAGTCATCCTAGGGAAATATAGGTCTAATCTAAATTGGTAGGTAGTAGGTGGGTTGATTTAAGTCAACTTAAGGTGGCCAATGTTAATTCAAAGCTAAATTTTTTGAGCTTTATAAATTTGTGTTGAATATAATTAATATAAAAAAATGTGGTAGTGTAATGGATGAGGACATGAACCCCAAAATGAAGGGGAGAGATTCAAATCCTCATTTTTGCAACCTATGATACCTAGGCCACTTGGCTTAGGTTAAGTAGCCTAGTCTAAGTTTCTTGGGTTAAGAGTCCAATGTTTTTTTTTTATTTAAACCATCGAGGCTAGGTTAGGTAGCCTAGGTTGTTTAACATAGGTAGCTAGCTTAGTTATGTTGACTTTTGGTTAGGCAAGTTAGGTTAGGTTGCATAGTTTAGCTAGGTTAAATTAGGTTGACTTTTGGCTATGTTAACTACATGGGTTAAACTAGGTCGATTTTTGGTCATGTGCAATGATTCATAACATGTTTATAGATATTTTACTCATGTCATCCATCCATCAAGGCATCTTTTATAACATTTAATTGAATAAAATGATTAAGTTGAGATGGCATGCACTTTACACATCATACTAAGGTTAATGAGGACATGAAATTTCATTATTATAAGAAAAATTTAAAATCTTAATTGTTAAAATGATTGGGCTTTGCAACTAAATGTCCCTTGTGATTAAATGGGTTTAGGAACTCACTAGTCATTAGTTGCATATGTCATTTTTGATTAGTATGTAGTTGTAAAGGCCAATTGCAAAATTCAAAATGGGTTATCATGTGTATAATTTTAAATGAATTTATATGAAACATATATATACCTTGGCAAAACCATGTAAAATGAAACATTGTGTTGTGAAAGACAAGGTATGCTTTAACACATAATTATTTGGTGGTGGTAAAAAATCCCACACGTTGGCAACTAGGTTGATTTATTTATTTTTGAAGTAAAGTAACAATAATCCACCTTGTCAAATTTCCACATCTATTAGACATGAAATCTACTTGGTGCCACTAGGTTTATGTTGAATCTCATAAAGATTAAAAATTAGCTTAATGGTCACCAAAGAAGTTTTTGATTTTGACAAAAAGGTTTCTATTTGACGATTAACTTATATCATTTGGAGGCAAGCCATTAAGTGGATTTTGTGTCTTATGAAGATCAAAATTCCATTGAGTGGCCACCAAATGGATTTTCAACTTACTCATGGGGTTGAACAAAAACCAATTGGAAGAAATAAGTGGAAATAAGATCTCTTGACTTTTGACCTAATCTATTTTGGTATTACATCAAGCATTTTTTTTAATGGTTGGTTCCAAAATGGTCATTGATATGGGTATCATTGGTTCAAGTGTTGTACAAATTCACATTTGTTTTGTGAATCCATTAATTTATTGAAACCAAGTAATGGCTAAGGGATTAAATGTTGGTGACAATATTGATTTATGCAATTTTGTCTAATATAAAAAAAATGCAAATTGGTTTTGGGAAATTAAAGGATGCCATGCTTGTTATAATATTTGGTCCTTTTGGAATTGAAAATTACCAATGTTTCATCATCAATTATGTTTGATTCTTTTACATAACAAAGTCTTCTTAGCCCAACTCCAAGCATAAAATGTGGATATGGATTGCTTTGGCTAGCAAAAGATCTTTCTTTGGAAGTTAAACGAACTTCAATGTTAGTAGTTTAAAAAAGTGAATGCATGGACTCCAATTGTCTTAAAGGGTTAAATAATTTCAAAACAAAGAGAGCATGCCATGTTACATGTGAATGCCTACCTCAAATTAATATGACAATAATGCTCAATGAATGATAATTTAATAACTTTAAAATCAAATAGTGGTGGTGAAAGTTTATATGATGGTTCCAACAACAACGATGATAATTTTATTAGTGAAAATGACATTCTAGACTATAACCTTCACACTATTGGAGGAGGAGCTTTTAGTAGGAACTCACATATGCCTTCATTCAAACTTTTTAGTTGGAGTAAGATTAAATGTGATCTTGTAAATAAGTTGAAGATTTGTTGTCAAAAGGCAAGTCGTGTGTGAACCAAGGGAGGTAGTTCTTGATGATGATATTGGCAAGGATCATTTTGGATTACTCATCTTGCATTGTCCAAATGACAATAATGAATATTTGGAAGTGGCCATTGTCTTAGACTATTTTTGATGGGAATTCCTTGAGGGCACTTCTAACAAGTCACACAATGAGAATCATATATTATATGTGGATGCAAAAGGAAAAATTGGTGTTGAGAAAAAAACAATATACCTTCCATAAAAGGAAGACAAAGTCATCAAACTTAGAAGTCTCCATTTCAAGGATGGATAGATTGTTGTATGAGGAATCAACTTGAAACATTGGAGTTGTCTGCTGTTTTTGGAATTATAGTCCACATTTTCCTCATGAAAAAATTGTGTGGGTGAAAGAGGAGTTTTGGAATATGTCTTTTGAAGATCAAAAAGTTTATGGTCTAAACATTCCACATCAAATGCATTTGAGAGCTAATGTTAACAAACATAAATTTATCATTATTGAAGGGGTTGATATTTATGAAGAAGCTTGGTACAAAGTTTTGAGTTTGGCACAATCAACATATAGGGTGTATTGTCATGAACCACTTGATGGCCACCAAGCTGAAATCAAACATTGATTACATATTGTCAAAAACGTTCAATCAATTTGAAGGTTTGAAATGTTGACCTTTTTATAAATTTTTTACATTGGTCCTCTTTTAGATTGCAAATTAGCAAGACATTAAACATTGAAATAATCTTTCAATCAATTTTGAGTTGCTTGAGAAGGAGATATGATCACTTGAATGTTGATGTGAGGAAATGGGGTTCAACATTGCCAAATGTATTGTTTGTGAATCATTGAAGGATTTGATATGAAAAGTTAAAAATAATAGTGATGGCGCAAAGGAAAACAAAATGAAATTACAAAAACAAAACATTCACCATAAATCATGTGGATGATTTTCTCATATGTGGAAATTTAAACCAATCCCATTAAAGGAATAATACATTTGTATCATCCATGACAAGATGGATTATTTCAAAATTGTTTTTCCAAGACTTGTAGTAAAAAATAGAATGGTTTCAAGTCTTGGTCAATTCTCAGTCACTTTGAATGGAATGATTACCCATGGTAATGAAGATGCAACCTTTGATCAATATTCCAACAATTTTTGGCCAAATGATCCCAATTGTAAAATTGGGTCGTTGTTGCAACTTATTTTAACCTTAGAAAAGGAGCTTGTTAATTAATGAATAAAGGATTTTGTTTGAACATGAACCACAAAATGCATTCTTTCATTGATGAAGTTTTCATTGGTTGCTTACATTGAAGGTTTTAAAAAACTTCATCGGTGTTAAACCATTGTCAAGTTCAAGGTGTTTATTCAAATGGACGACTATGTGAAGGATAATAAGAATTGTCACTTGCTTGCATTCTTATCTTTCCTAATTGTAAAAAATATGTTCAAAGAAGTGCAACTAAGGTTTTTAGTTGTTGGGCACACCCATGAAGACATAGATGGAAATTTTATATATCTTTCCAAAGATTGAAAGAGTAGGATAATTATGTTTTGGCTAACTTGATGAAAACATTTATGATTTCACAAGATCATCCCTTCATTCCCCAACTTATCCAATAAATTCCATATTCAAAATTAGGGTCAAGAGTTGTTTGAAGGATGGGCCACAAATCTTAGTTGGGCATATGGACATGCATTCATTTCATTTTTTTATGGATTTAATTGAGTGGCCTATGATGTAGTATAAACTACCCCCTATTGTGTGTTATGGAATCCCTAATTCAATCGTGGCATGCAAATGATTAAGGTCAATTGAAGCTATTTAATGGACTTCCAAATTCTATTCCTTTTCACCCTACGAAGGGGAATGATGCATCCGAGTCAATTGAAAAAGAAACTCTATTAATGATGGGCTTTCTAAATATGTAGAGTTTTGGAGGCTAAGGATGTGCAAGGATGAAACTTATGTTTAAAGCTTGGTCCATATGTGGATTACTAGAAAACATTTTTGAATTATCAAAACCTTTGCCAACTCAAAGTTCAACACACTTGGATGGTTTCAAGCAATTGAAGATCTAATTACATGTGAGGTTTCATTCTTGCCATTTTTGATGTCAATTCTAAAGACCCAATCGTTGTTCCATAATATGGTCTTAAAAACATGTGACCATTCTTGAAGATAATTACTTACACTCCTTTTCAAGACTTGGGCCCAAGGTCTCCAAGGTAAATCATATATATTAATTCACTACGTCCGTCCATCTGTCTGTCTATCTGACAGGGGTTTTGGGGGGTGGGGGAGGGAGAGGCCGGTGAAGCAGCGGGCGACTGATGTCAGTCTGTGACGAGGGTTGGACCACCACGGTTTTCGTGTACAAACCGTTTCCACAAAGCATTGCAGCCGTCTGAAGGATAGGAATGACGGTCGGATCGCATCCCTTTCCCACCGCACTAGAGGCGGATATAAAAACCTTCCCTCCCCTCCCCCCCCCACTACCGAAAGAACCAACGGTTATATAGAGGAGCATGTTTTTGGAAATTTCCAAAATTTTCGGGAACCAAGGTTCAAAATGTCAGAACCGGGGTTTTGGGTTTTCTCACGTCGGGTAAGGGAGTATATACCTGGACTGATAACCTGAAGGTACACACAACTGGTTCTAATACCCGCACAACGTCGGTCGGGACCACTGCGCGTTCGGGGTGGCTGGAGTGACGTAGCCACGGGTGTCCGAAGGTCACGGGTACCACTAGTAATAATTATGTACCAATAGTCTCGTACCCTAGTTATTATTTTGAAGTCTATTAAATTTTTTTAAAAATGCAATTTGATGGTTATTTGGCTCTAAAAAGAGTATTTTTTATATTATTATTTGTTTATGTTTATGTTGACTCGTTGTCATATTGATATGGACCTATGCTCTATGGTAGTAATCTAACTTGCATATATGCAAATTTCATTATTTTAGTTCATTTTATATATAGTAATGACCTATTGCCCACCAGCCCTTTTACTCCTCTTATTGTATTAAGTTCAAATTATGTTATTTTTTTAATGTTTTGATAAATTGAAGTTTTTATAAGTTGTACTTGATGGCCATCAAGTGACCTTCCTTGCATTCACCATGTTTAGTTAAGTTTAAAAATTAACATTTTAATCCAAATTAATTAAACACATGTTTATGATTTTTGTTTGTCCAATGCATAGGGTAGATAGATTGGTACCAAACACTTATTAGCTTAGAAAGCTAGGGTTGAATGACTATGCCTTAGATGACCTAAATGTTCCAATACTTTTGGTAGGCACTAGTCTAGACACCAATAGCCCATAGAACACATTCCAACCTTATAACAATGCCCTAAATGCCCCAGAACATGTCACTGTACACATTATACATGACACAACACTCCTTCCCCCACAACCACTAAAGCTTGAAATATTAGACATTATTTGCAATGACCAAACACATTAGTATTAAATGGCAAAAATCTCCAAATAAGTCCATCCCCTACCAAAGTGACAATATGACTTTATTACCAATGTGGCTTGAGCGACCAAATATACCCATTACCAAACACAACTTTGTGCACACTAATCGATTCATATTGATAAAATTTCCCCATTATCCAATTCCAAATGTCAAATTACCCATGACTGAACAAGTCCTTCAAAATCTCCAAACCAATAATCAACTATTGGACCTTTGGTAATATTCAATTTGTTGTGCAATTACTAGCAATGAATTATTTTGGGTCATGAGGTCTACCTTGAATTAGAAGGATGTTCAATTATGGACCTTGATTTGGTTGTGGGCCCACTTACCCTACTCTACAACTTTCTAATAAAAACATAAGATGCATTCTAAATGCATTGGATCTTTTTTCTCTAGAACAATTTTTTCTCTTCATTATCAAGGTGTGGGCCTAATTGTAGGTCCTGTGAATGATGCGTGGTGTTGAACATTAAGCACAAAAAAATGATTGAACATAATTTTATTTAAAATGTATATTACTTTTGTGTTGAGTACTTGTCATATTTTGATGTGTTTTAATTCTGAGGGAAAATATCTTTTGCATGTACACTTATCAAGGATGCATATATTAATTTTAAGTGGGTTGACGACTTTTTGGCAATATGAATTGGACATTGGACTTGGGGACATTATCATGTGATTTTGAACCACACCCCCTTTCCGATGACATTACAATTTGCCACAAATCAGATTGATTATTGATACACAATGACACTTTTGAAATTACCTTCAAATTTAACAGATCACGTTGATTGCATGCAAATGGAAATACCAAGAAAAAGATAGCAGTTTTTCATTGTGATCCAATTTCCAAAGAGGTAATGGTATTTGCCATCAAGGATGATAGAATTTTGTATTGGATAGCATAAGTTTAGATCAATCATTGAAACATGCATTAATTATAGTTGATTAGGATGTTGTATTTCTTGAATTGAAAAGCCTAAGTTATATAGTAGTCAGAAGAAAACAGAGGTTAAGTTCATGGTAGAATGACAAAATTCTTAACATGAAATTATGTGTAAACATATAGGCTAATGGATCAAATACATTTTAAAATGATAATGTTTATGTTTATCAGAATGGTAATGGCCAAGGAAGAAGTGAACGAAGAAGATTTTGACAAAAATTAAACATGATTTGTTTAAATTGTTCAAACATCAAGGATAAAAAGCAATGGCGAATGGGAGTTATTCACACAAAGATTATTGTTCCCTTAAACATATTACTCGAAAATGTACACAAACCTATTGTCATTTTGGAATTCCAATAATTTAAGCTAAAAATGCTTTTTGTTGCATTTAAACAAATTTAATATCGATATTCCATTTTCAAGGTTTGAATTTCAAGTGGATTCAAGATGAAGTTTAATATTTTTGCATGAAACAGAATCATTGTAGTTTCACAATGCATTTGTTTTGGCAAAATCTGATATATCTATTTGAACATTATGTGTTGATATGACAAAACCATATATAAATAGTATTTATTCAAAGCTAGACATGATGAATACATTTGTGAAGTGGATGTGCAGGCATTTTTGAAATGTTGCATATGGTCAAGATAAATGAAGCATCGACAGAATGGAAGGTGTAATTTGTTGTCATATTAAATTATTTGCATGGTCAGGATATTGAGTTGTTCCCTCAAAAAGGAAAAGGCTCCAAATTTGCCAATAACCATAATTGAATGATTCTTCACCTTCAAGATTAGTTCTCCTTTGGAAGGTGGAAAATGAATAATTATCATTTGGTGTGGGGGGGGGGGGGGGG
>Ga0116229_10006041_pt1 | contig 19600 bp, 11 predicted proteins | sample S1TSphgellanicum_3_FD_87313 | JGI IMG/M metagenome (GOLD analysis project Ga0116229, IMG submission 87313) | Host-associated microbial communities from peat moss isolated from Minnesota, USA - S1T2_Fc - Sphagnum magellanicum MG | ecosystem: Host-associated > Plants > Peat moss > Unclassified... | reverse complement strand
CACACTCCTCTCGCATTTCTCTTCACCTTATTCCTCTAGCGATTGCTCTTCTTGTGTTATCTCTTCTTGCATTGCTGCTCCTTACACGTTTTCATTCCCCTCGCGTTATCATTTTTCTCACGTTGCCACTCCTCCCGCATTGTTGTTCTTCATGTTGTTCCTCTCGCGTTGCACCTTTCACGTTCTTCTCTCATGCTACAATTGTGTGTTGCTTTTCTCACACTCTAGTTTTATTCTCCCAATGTCGTTCCTTTCATGCTACTACTCCTCTCACGTTGTTTTTCTCACCTTGCCACTCCTCTCACTTGCTATTCCCTTTGAGCTACTCTTCTCACATCGTCGCACATTTCAGGTACTTGTTAACCTACCTTTTGTTGCTCTTTTCGTGTTATCATTGCTATTTTTCTTGCATTGCTGCTTTGTTTTGCTTGGTTAGTTTGGTACTTCCCCTACCCTTGTCATGTGCACGTTGGAGCTTGGAGCTTCAACACTAACTTGAGCACAAAAGGTAAGTTCCATTGCATATTTTCCTTTTTTTTAGTTGCAGCTTCATTTTTTGTAGTTTTTGTTCTATTGTTTTCATTTTGTTGTTTTTTGTTGTTATTGTTGTTGTTGTTATTTTATTTTATTTTTTCATTTTGTGTTGTTTCTTTTCATTATGTAACAATTTTATAATTGATGTGCTTTGTCTTTTTTATAGGATTTTATAAACTTAAACATAACTTATAAATTTTTTTCACCTAGAAAACCCATACGTTTTCCACCTTATAATCCTTAATCCCTAGACTTTTTTTCAAAAATTAAAAAAATACATATCTTATTTTTGTAATTTTAAAAGATAGATTAGATTTTGTAATTGCTTGTAAATGTTAGTTTTTAGTCTTCAGTTATTAATATTTAGTTATTAATCTTTGATAAGATCATAAAATTGTTTAGTTTTTTTTGCTACTCATCGAGGCAATAATTCTTCATCACAAAATAAATTAATTTTTAATCACAAATCTAAGTAATAACGGAAGAATCTTCTGAAAATGAAAATACATCTGATGTGTTTATGAATGAAGTAAGAATAGAAGATGAAATGTTACTAGAACCTAAAAAAATGGGTAGTCTTCAAACAAAAGGAAGTAGGAATCCAGAAATGAATGAAAAGAATTTTAAAATGTTACATGCACAAAGAACATTTTAGAAAAGAAATAGCAAAAATGCATTGTGTTGGGCATTTTATTGTGTTAATGATAACAAAGAAGTTATTGTAATAACTCCTCAAACTATGCATTGTATTCTTTGTCATAATAATCCAATATTGAATGTAAATCCAAAAATGCAAACTAGGAAAGGATTAATCACATATAATACAACTAATGGCATAGCTACATTAAGGAAACATCCTAATATTTTAAAAATGTTTGAAGAAGAAATTAATTGTCCTTTAAAGGAAGATGAAAGACAACCTTCCAAAAAGAGACCAAATGTTTCTTCTAATTCCATTTCTTATTTTTTTGCTGCAAAATAACCTTTTAAGAAAGATGATGCGTAGCAAAAATAAATTTTGGAAGATTTGACTCTTTTAATTATCAAAAACCATCTTCCTTTACATTTAGTAGAAAATAGTTAGGTAAAAAAATTTAGTATGCATTTATGTCCCATAATTGTTTTTCCTTCCAAAAAATAATTTTCTAATGAATTATTGCCTAGATTAGTGGAAAAAATTAAACAATTATATGTTTTACAAATTTTAGTAGAATGTCATTCTACAACTACAAGTTTTGATTTGTGGATGTCAAAAGTTGGACATGATATTTTTGCATGGGTGATAATTTTCTTAAGAAATGATTAATAACCAAAGCACATTACCTTTGGTCTTTTTTAACTAGTAGATACTCCTAAACATATTTTGGCTAAAAAGTTGATAGAATTGTTAGACAATTATGCACTAAGGAAAAAAATTATTGCTTATGTCAAGGATGAAGGATCTAATCTAAACATTATGATTATAGTTCTAAAATCAATTGTCAATTGTGATATGTTGGGTTTGGAAGAAAGTTTTTAGGGCACTTCTTTTGAGCATGAATTTTCCAAGGCTTACCAATATGTTACAACATTGGAAAAAATTGACAAAGATTTATGATGTGTCAATCAAATCTACTCAAGGAGATTTGTAGAAATGCATAACTTGGCCCCAAAAATCTAGAAATGGTAGGCAAGAATGGGAAAAGGCATGTGTAAATTCAAGTCTTCCTTCTTAGAAATTGAATATTCCAGTGTAGACAAAATAAATTTTTAGTTTTTTAAACTTTTTTATGTGCACATTTTTGTTAATTTTTATTTTGCATAACATTTTTTTCATTTTTTTTCAATTGCTATCATGCATAATATAACATTTTCTTTTATTGTTACAAATTTTTCAACAAAGTTATCCTTTTCTAAGAAGCTTTATAGTTCAAAGAAGTAATTATATTATGTTACAGCATGAAAAATTTTGTGAAAATGAATGCAAGTGTACCACCTCCTTTGACATGGCACATTTGTCGCATCATTGTTGATTATTTTGGCCATGTTGTGTCTACTTATATTTTGAACCAATCTAAGGGTCATTAATTGTTAAATGATGCACTAAATTTTGCCATATCCATGAGTTTAAAATTTAGGGATGAAATTGATTATGTAACCTTTGACAACTTAATGGAAAAAGATGGAAGTGTTGTTTATGAGTTGTCATGTTTGGCCTCCAACATAAAAAATGAAGTTATTCAAGTTTTGAATTTTTTTCTTTCTTTCTTAAAAAAATATGAAGAAAGGAAGGCCCATAATATGCTTTCTTTAATGTTGGACCCTAGGTTTGAGACTCTTCATCTTGTGTCCTCACTTATTAGTTGTGAACAAGGTAAGGTAATCGTTGAAAAATATGACAAAAAATCTTTATTTCCTATGCTTTTGAAATGTTATTATCATTTGCATCCATTTGTTGAATCTAAAAGAGGCGTTGTTGATCAAAGGGTTGAAGAGGATAAGAGTTTGAATATCTTTGAAATGACAATAGCAGAAGTGAGCCAACAACGAAATTGGTCAGTAAAGAGCTTCTGATTTTCAGGCATTATCAAGTGGGTGTTAAAGACATCGAATGTCCACTGCAATGGTGAGAAAAACATGAAAACATGTTTCCTACAATTGGTTTTTGTGCTAGATAAATCTTAGGAACAATTAGATCTCAAATTGAAATAGAAAGAATATTTTCATTAATTGGAATTCTTACTAATCTTAGGAGATGCCGTTTATAATCAAAAGATTTGGATAAATTGATTTTTGTGAGCAAAAATTGGCCCAATTTTCCTAGGATAGGTTGTAAATCCCCTCTTAGTTTGGCAAATTTTATTGAAAATGATTTTAATTTAGAAAAAAAGTTTGAAGAATTTGAAAGAGCTTTTGAAAAGGACGAAGTTGAGGAGTTATAAATTTTGAATATTTTTTTTCCAAATTTCCATGTATTTTAAAGTATTTTTTAAGTTAAAATTTATTTTAATTAATATTAAATTAAATAATTATTAAATTAAATGTTAATTTCGAATTTAAAAATTGGGTGAATTTGGAAAAAATAAAAATCCTAAAAACCTAATCAATTCTCACCAACCCAATATATATATATATAAGGTTCTCATAACATAATGTAAGAATTGAAACTAGCTGGTTTTCCCAAAAAATGAAAACCACCCAACATTGGTTATTTCGTAGTAGTCTCATTTGTGACATGTACCGCAACACTCATGTACTTGTTTCCCACATAATCCTGCTAGGACGTAATCCCTAAGCACATAAATAAAAGTTCATGTACAAATGGAAAGTTTGATGACATCAAATGTACCCCACAATATGATCCACCCAACACATCTCATGACTTTTCACATAAATTAATTAGAAATAAGTCTTTTTACAATCTAACTCAAGAAGTTTGACAAAAATAACATAGCATTCTAGATAGTTTATCAATACGACTTTAGTAACAAGACATCACAAACACACCAACCTTGCCAATAGATAAGATGTTGTACATCTACCTATTGTGTCCACACTTTGAACACCCAAAAAAAATCCGTTCCAATTTAATGAACCCAAGGGTAGGGCCCAACAAACTAGGCCTAGAATACAACCTCTTTCGAAGCTCCCAATCAAATGGATACTCTCTTCCCAACAAAAAATTCAACCTCAACAACAAAATTACAAAACACCTAAAACATCATAAATGACCTACCATTTGACCATTCTTGAAATCCTTAAAGCCTTTCATCGCATCCTTGATTATCAACCCCTACATTTTGTTTATATACATGCACTCCTTTTATTGAAGCTCATGGCACAACAAAAATTGCATAACCTAAAAAAAGAATAAGGTTCTTCACATAAGGGTTTAACCATCCATAAAACATGAAATCCTAGCTCACCACCACACCAATAATTTACCACCTTGCTACACAATAAAAATTTGAATAACCTTAGGTCTATCGTAAGCATCTCCAAATTGGCAACTTTTATTCCAATTGAAACATCTCCTCCTTAATGGAAGTCCACCAAAGAAACAATGCAAAAACATCACACCACCCAAAATGAAGAATACAAAAACACACCTAGCGTCACTAAAACAAACATGCCACTTTCCATAACTTACAAGAAACAAAACAAAGGAAAAACAAAAAATATTAGTTTGCATCACCTTTTCCCATCTCCATCAATTGTGAAAAGTTTTGTTGTGTTCTACTTTTGGCAATTGATAGTACTATTCCATTAAGTTTGGGCTTCATCCCTTCACTTTTCATCACATGATGACCAAATTTTTTAATTAAATTGATTTTGGGATGTTGGCCAATGATGCAACATTAGAACATTTGGGGGAAGAAAATCACTATTGTGCAATTATTTGAAACTTTAAAAAATCATTGGTTCTGATTTTTAAAATTTCATAATCAAAGTACCATTGGTTTTGATTTTTTGAAAAAAAAATAGAATCAAAGAAGCATCGGTCCGCAATATTTCACAAATCTTAAAAAATTGTAATTTTATGAAAGAACCAACCATTTTATCATTGCTTGTTTCATTTTTCATTTTTTGAAAATTACAATTATATATGAGAATCAAGTCTTTCATTTTCTTGAGAACCATGGTTATGAACCCAAAGAACCACCCTAATAACTATTGGGGTTTGTTCTAGTGTTGGGTGGCACTCACCTTTTTTCCAAGAACCTTAACAAGTTTCAAGCCGATTCTCAAATGAAAATTTGTGGGTATCATCAATAGTGATATTCATTATGAAAACTTGACCACTAATTTTCACCATGATAAGAACTAGCTCAATGAAAACCTAGAGGGTATAAGAAAAACCTTGAACTAAAAATATGATCGAATACAAAAAAAATTAGGCATAAATTTATGAAAACCAATTTGACAAAAAAATTGGCTATATTTTTTTTTCAACGTTTTGAAAACTTGAGCAATTTTGTAAACTTGAAAAAAAAAATTAACTTGGCAAATTTTTTTAAACAATCCTAAGAATTAAATTTAACAATTCCCACAAAAAATTGAAAATTGCCCCAACACTAGTCTATTCTTGATTTTAATAAGTACCCGACATTGGTCAAAACAAGTATTACTTGGAAGAGGTTGAAAGTTCAAAACCATGATTGGTTATACAATGCAAACATGGATATATACATTTGAAATACAATTAAAATATAGATTGAAAAATTAGAGGGAAGTTGACAATGAGAAAGGTAGGTCTATAAGGGGAGATGATTAGGTCTATGGACTAATTGAGGTGGGTTGTAAAGGGAGACAAGTAGGTATGTAAACCTTTAACAAATACATAGTGTTTTTACATTATATGAATAAAAATTCCTTTAATGTGTTGTATTGTTCAAGAACTTAATCATTGGTTCCATGCACAAGAATTCAAAAACTTTCAAATTACACAACCCACATGGGGGGAAATGATGAAAGTCAATCTAAATTGTATGCATCACATTGAAGCTTTCTAATTTATTTGTGAAACAAAGGATTATTATATAGTACAATTGTTTGAGCCACATGTTGGCCTAGTTAAGTTTCAAGATAAAAAATTCAAACAAATTATTCAATTTGGTAATATCCTTTATATGTTTAAGTTTGGTTATATTTGATAAGTTGCAATATTGTCAACATATCATGTCATGGAAAATGCCAAGCACATCCAAACATGTTTAAACAAGGTTTAAAGGCAAAATAGGTTGATGTTGTGGCAATGTCGAAGCAATGCAAGCATGTTGGGACAATCTTTGAATTTTTAATTAAAAGAATATCAAAATTACAAGACTAAAACCAAATTAAGATTCAAAAGAATTAAGCTTTGAAAATATAATAGTGCATTTGGTATGTTGGACATTACCTTAGATTTTTATCGTCACAATTGGCATTGCCTTAATGTGTTTAAAGTTCCAATCCTACCTAATTTGTTAGGCCCATTCCCTAATGCATGTTGAATCTAGATTTTTATGTTTTATTTCCCTTACAAATGTTAGGCTAGTGGGTTTTCTTGTTCCATTAATATCAAAACAATTAACCAAAGACTTGAAATGCATCATTAGACATTGAAATAAATGTCCCAAATGTTAACCATGTTAAAACACTAAAGTGATTTAACATTGATAGACTATGTTGTCACAATTTGTGCCTTTGTTATCAACATAGGCCAAAAGGGTGAAACACAGCAAGGGTGAGCCACTTTTGTCCAAAAAAAAATCATGTATAACAAATATGATATTATGCACTAAATAATTATGAAGAAAAAAATTATGAAATTTTGCATTATTAAGGTGTATTTAACATGAAAAATTACAAATTTATTATATTTTAACGTATATATTGAAATCTTTGGAAAAATATTCAACATTAAAATGATTTACCTACCTACCTCCTACAATATATACATATAGCCCAAGTTTGATGACATCACAAGAATTTGTTTTTAAATGGTGGGGGTTCAATTAATGAATAAGAATCACACTACATTTTTTACCTTCTTTCCACAATGGGGGGTGGCCAAAAGGAATGACAAGGCATGCAATGACTTTAAAGGGGTGGGGGTTTTTCCATAAATAAACACTAACCAGCCAAAGAATATTAAGTTTTAATAAACAATACACCTTTATGGGATGGGGATAAGTGGGTAAAAAGATTCATAATATGTGAGTTTTGATTGTGTGTTATAGTTTTAAATCCTCTTTTCACTTTTCATTATTGTGAGGTGGTGGAAGATCATATGGTGTTTAATTTTGACCTAGTTTGTTTTATATGGTTGTTTCACTTTAACTTTTATTAATCCATAGTAAGTTGCAACAATGAGGAAGGTGTTTGATGTTTTGAATCAAACATTGACATGTTTTATAATGGTGTGGGTAGCATTTGCTCAAGCTAAGATGATGCCACTCAAAATATTGAATTTCATCTATTGCCAAGTCATTGAATTTGAAATTTTTGTCATAGTTCACCCATCATCTCCACTTCAAATCCAACAAGTGGTTTATTTGTTTGACGTGTTTTTAACTCTTAGATTTCTAAAATTTTCACAACATAGGTGATGTGAATGTTAACAGGTTTTTAAGAAGCTTGAGTCATTTAGGAATTAAGTATTCACAAATCTAAACCTTCAAATTCAAGTACAAATCCTATAGAAATTCACTTAGCAAAATTTTAGCATCCTCTCAATGTAGCAAAATTGATCATATTTGACAATAATAAGTAGCAATAGGTTTGTGTAAAAATATTTTTTTGGGACAAATATTATTTTCCTTTTTAAAATTTGGTTTTTTTATTTTATGTTTTATACAAACAATTAGAACATTAATTTTTAAAAGTCAATATAATGTGGTAAAGTATGTATTATTAATCTCCAAGCATAATGATCAACGATCAATTAGGGTAAAATGTATTGGAAAAAAAATATATAAACAACATAACTTGTTTCATAAGTAAACAAGGACATTACATATGTCCACCTTCTTTGCTTTAGGTTGTGTAGTTCTTTATAACATTGAAAGTGGATGAATTAAAAATTAATTGAACTTTGTACTTCTTTTCATCCATTGATTTTAGGAAAATACAAAATTTCAATATTTAATGAATCAAATAAAAAGGTGACAAACATACAATGACTTCAATGTTGAAAAAAAAAAAAGAATTTTCCTTAAAGTGGTGTCCTCAATGTTGTCTCAAGTATTACATGTTCAGAAAAGATCAATAAGGTTATATATAAGGGTTGAGATTAGAGTGAAAATGCAACTAACTTTCTATCAAGCAATGCTTAGAAGAAAAGTTTTTGGCTATTGGCAAAATTTATTTTAAATATGTTTATTCATAACAAGACATTACAATGAAGCTTCATTGCCAATGAACTAATGAGAAATCATGCCCAACTCAAATATGAGTCGGAAAAGTTGAAGAATAAATATATTGCAAAAAAGTAAATGGGAAAGTCACCAAAAATGCACCTTTGAAATGGTGTTGGTTTGATCACGTAGATAAAATTCTTCTCAAGAATTGCAAAAGTAACTTGTTTGTCAAAAGGAAAGGACATGGGAACACCAAAAGGTAATCCCTATCAAGGTGTTAAGGATGTTGATCATAACGTTAAACTAAGTGCAAATAACTATCAACCCTAGGAGACACACCATCTTCTCCCATTCACAAAACACCAATTTTGGCTTTATGGAACACATGCAAATGCATCTCTATTTATTCTTTGCACACATGTTTGTTGTCAACGAGGTGTTTATAATAGAATGATGTCAAAGAAAAGTCATAGGAATTTTGGAGGTGTGAATAATTTTGCTACAACATTAGCAAACTTGTAAAGTCTTTTAACATGATAAATTTCTTAAAGCTTGTAACTTAGAAGGAGATGTTGAAATAACATGCATGCTTATAAAAGAGTTTTTTAGATTCACATATTTAGATTATAACTCTTTTTGCAATTGTTTTTAAACCAAAAATATTCAAGAAGAAGAAGATGTTTGGAAAGTAATGCATATGCTTGACTATCTTTTGAATTACATGGCATTGTAATCCAAGTTTAATATGAAATTATATATATATATATATAGATTCAAACCATGACAACCGTATGCGTTGTGTGCTACTTAGTGAAATGTAATAGTAAATTATCAAGCTACATGATTATGTTCTAACCATGATGCAACTAATGCATTCCATATTGCTTCTTTAGCCTCCTTTCTTGCATCATATTTTTGGTAAGTAGGAACTCATTGACCATAAAAACTCACAAGTCATTCTCCTTTCTTATGAACACCATGCACCACCAATTTCGGTATGTCAATCAATTGACAATTTAGTTGTGAATAACACAACATGTCGTAATGATTTTGTTTCTTTTATCAATTCTACAATTAAGATTCTTCCAAATGTGCCATTTATTTTTCAAAATTTCAAAATTAACTTGAATGAACAAATGGCCATGATTCATTGAATTATCAAACCACACTTTATCAAGATCATTTTATCCTTGAAAGTTTTCATCAATTGCACTTGTAATGGGTAAGTTATATCACCAAAGAAGTAAGGATATACTTGTACATTCTAAAAACATCAACTACATGTTCTATTCACATTTCTTAACACCTTAGTTCCCAATATATACTACTTAATGTGAATGGTACACCATTAGTAACTCCCCTAATGTTGAAATGTTTAAAAAATAATTATCATAATCACATTCCCCTTGTAAAATAATGTTATGGAACTTTTTGGGATTATAAAAAATTGCAGTTAATGCAATGATTTTTCTATTAGGTTTTTGAAACAAAGGAATGTGAGTCCCATTTATGAAACCAACAATGTTTTCCAACTTAGTAATATTTATAAAGTTTTTGATGATTGAGTGCAAATATGTGCTAGCAATGAAGAAGGACCATGGCAAAGTTCACAAGTTGGCCTTAAAAAAAAGAGAAATACATAGGTAAAAAAATTACCTAAAAATTAAAATAAAATCACAATTAATTTATTGATCCCTATAAGTTGATGATTATCTTCCTAATTTAAAAAAAAGACCCCCCTTCCTTTAAAAAAAAATGTGGCCCTTAATTGCACAACATGGGATAAGAAAAAAATCATGTGTGTGGTCCTTGGTTGTGTAAATAGGCCACTCTTTGCCAAGTCAATGGTAGTGGGGTTGCACATCCAAAGCATTTTCCATAGGCGTGTGTGGCCCAACTCTCATGAACAATTAGGTGCCTTATCCCCTATTGGTTGTTATTTCCAAAATCATCAAATAATTAATTACTTTCACAAAACCTAGCATGGGATCCTCCTCAGAACTCGTTCCTACAACATTTTTTTTGACCTATAGATTACCCATTTTATTGTTTAAGTTATGGGGGCTTTGCAAGGGTTAAAAAAGGCCTAAGGGGGTTGTAAATTAAAGGTTAAAAAGATACGAAGCTATGAGCTATATGGGGGTTTTTGAGTTTTTGGTTTTAAGGTTTATTTTTTAGGGTTTGTGTTTGGTCTCCTTATAATTAAGGTTTCTATTTGATCATTTTCAAATTTAAATTTTAAGGTTTAGATAATGAGATTTGAAGGGGTTTTTTTTGGGGTTTTTAGCAGGTTCAAGATTTGATATTTTAAGGTTTAAAACTTGTGACTTTAAGGTTTGGTTTTAATGTTTATGTTGGTTTTTTTTTAGGATTTAATTTTTGGGGTTGAATTATTGAAGTTTCAATTTTAGGTTTGAGTCCCTTAATTTAAGGTTGACTTTTATAAATTATGATTAGGGTTTAAAGTTAAGGTTGTAAGAAATGTTTTGTGCTCATGTAAATTTTGAAATTATGAACCACAATTTAGGTCTAGAGTTAAGCATGGGGATTGTGGATCAAAACTAAAGTTAGGTTAAGGTCTTGGTGTTTAAGGTTTGATCAATAGGGACTTTGGTAAGGTTTAATATAAAGTTTAAAGGTCATGGTCAAAATGACTATTAGGGAATGATGTGTAATTATAAAATGGGATTTGGGGTTTTAATAATTAGAGTGTAATTAAGGTTGGTAGGTAAGAAATCAATCACAAGGATATGGATTTATGTATAAACTAAATATGAGAGAAAATTTTATGGGTTTCATGGGCTCATGGGGACTATATAAAACATAGTTCAATCCAAAGTCTTCCAATTTTTATTTTCATTGGACACACAAGATGACATTTTCATACTTAAACCATGATTCTTCAAATTGTGATTGGAAATCTTCCTCAAGTGGTGAAGAGATGTTTGATGAAATGAACCAAAATGTTCATATTTTTTCCAATGTGCTTTCATTGTTTTTAGCTTTGAAGAAGTTCCAAATGACAATGAAGATGAAGGGATTAAGTAATCCATTGATTCAACATGGGGTTCTAAGACATTGTTGCCACAATGTAGGCCACATTAACATTATTCAAAAACTTCACTAACTTCACATTAACAGAGTTTGAAGAGTTGACAATTCACATAATTTTAATAATTGTTAGGTTCACAAGGTGAACCTTCTTACTCCCCACAATTTCATAATTAAAAATAAGTACAATTTTAAAGTTTAGGTCTATTTTTAAGGTTTAAGGAGAATAATCTAAAATTTAAAAGTTAAAGTTTGAATTTTTGAGCACCATGGATGCTTTATTTATATTGACACGAATTACTTCAAATCCTACCATGACACAAAAAATTTCTATTTCTCAACAATTTACTAAGAATGGTGTTAATATTTCACCCACAAGGATGAGTAATTTGATTATTTTTTGGGGATTTGGGCTACATGAGCAAAGAAAAGTTCATTATGCAAAGGATAGGGAAATAATAATTACCATTGGATGTGAACCATGATGCAATATGATGGAAATGCTTCATGAAAATGTTTGATCGCACAAAACAAAATTTTTCCAAGCTAAGGTTTTTTTCACCAACTATTTATATTGACAACAAATGGACCTCTTGTAAAAAGTTGTTGGAGGTTACAACCTCAACTCGTGTTGCACAAGGGTGAGTATGAGACTATTAATTGCATGTTTAAAATTTCTTTAACTAAGTTTATCTAATTTTTTTGCTAAAATTGCTCTTCAATTTAACCATCTTTAAATTATTAATCTTTACCTTATTCTTTCTCTCTAAATATTCATTTTGCATGTTAATAAGGTATCATGAACATCAAAATAACTAACCTATCATGTTTTTGGAGTTCATCATTGTTATTTCCCTTTTGGTCAATTTTGTAATAGGGGTTTGTTTTTTGATGGAAACAATTATAAGGATAAGGTTAAAAGAGGTTGCACTAGTATTAATTCAATCCAAATTACTAGGAGGAGGGTTAGGGCTAGGAGATGGGGTTAGAGTATAATAGTTAATGAAATTTTGTCATTTTAAAAATCCATTTTGGGTTGCACACCCATTCAAGGCTTTCCAAGATTCTAACACTTCATCACATTGCAATGTCAATTGTTTCACACCTTCTTCATTTGAATTGCCTATTTTCAACTTTTTAAGGTTTCTTGCAAATGGTCTTTTAGGGTTTCTTTGACAAATAGGGTTTTGGATAGGTCACATGTTTTTTTGTTGGTGCTATAGGTGACAAAGTGAAGATGGAACAAAATCATTAATGTGGTGAACTATAAGGGTTTCACAATTTGTTAAGGCACCTTGTCCCAATGGGGTTGTTTTGCCTTGTGCAAGGCAATTGATTCAAATTATTGAATCTCTACCATGAAGTCATGATGTTTTGGGAAGCTTCCCATTCCTTTGAAAAAAAACAAACTCGCCATGCACAATATTCACAATCAGAACTAAATAAACAATCACTAGAAACACCATTCAAGTTTGGGGACCAAAATCAAGCGGATTAAAATCATCACCAAAAAGATCATAACCATTTTAAATAATCACTATAAATAATCAAGAAGAAGAGGTCATTTAAGAAACACTTCATGAAAAAGTAATCATTGGAAAAACAATCAACATTATGAACCCTACAAGGAAGTTGCAAGATTAATTATATACATACAAAACTAGAATACGTGTTTAACACGAGTTGCCAAATGAGGATCAAACTTGACAAGGGAAAATGTGCTTGAATAAAATACCTACAAAATTCCCCAATACCATATTGGATAAACCAAATGTGTTGTAGACCTTATTAGGGCTTTTTAAGATGAATTACATGCATACATATACAAAATGGGTGTTTAGAGAACTACGCAACGAAGATCAAACTTGACAAGGATAAATGTGCAACTACAAAATACCTATAATACCCTTCCGCCCCCTCAAGGCCAGAAAGGATATGCCAAATGTGTGTCAAACTTGACCCTAGCTTTTAAAGATCAATTACATGTATATAGAACCATAATAGGTGTTAAGGGAATTATTAATTCATGATTAAACCTCACAAGGGCAAATGTACATCAATGAAATACTTGTAAAACCCTCAAAGCCATAAAGGATATGCCAAATGTGCATCAAACCTCACAATGGTTATTCAAGACGAATTTCATACATATATAATTTGATTAGACCCTAAACAATGTGCTAGATAAGGATCAAACCTCACAATGACATATGTGTCTCATTAAAATTATATTTCCAAAACTTTCAAAATCATCAACGTCAAAATCAAATGAGTAAAAAGAGGGACTCAAAACTTTGGCCATGCTCTAGTTTGACTTCCTTACAAAAAAATCAATTGTCGAAATCATCAAGTTTTAGCAAGTCACCCACCATGAGGAACATTTTTAAGCATGTTAATTCAAACATCTCAAAATTTCTGCCCTTACGATTTGTTTGATGATAAGAAACATTATTTTAAATTTCATAATCTCAAATGTTTTTCATGCCATGATATTGCCTACCATTGAATATCAAATATTGTTTACTCAATGAAAATGCCACATCATTGACAAGGCTGTGAGCATGTGTGTGAAGATATGTTCAATGATAAAGGTATCGATGATACGAAGGAGTAGATAATCAAGGTTCTTCTATGAAAGTTTCTAGCTATGGTTTTTGAGATGAAAGATTCCTCAAATTTCATCCTCAAATTCTAGTGTTATCAAAGGTTTTAGCTATGGTGGATGGCTACTATGATCAAAGGCCCCCTCACATTGAGGTCTTCTTGGAGATAATTGGTTTGGAAACCTTGAAAAAAAACTCTAATAGAGTTATCTTTAAAGTCACTCTTTCTTTGGGTGCTAGTTTTTTACCCTTATTTCATCCCCAATTTGAGTGTGGTTGTAAACTGAGAAAAACTTTGGTAACCTTTCAGTGTGGTTCAATTCAGAAGATTTGCAGGTTCTTTTTCTGACTAGGCTTGAGTGATTGAAAAAATATGCGCACCAGAGAGGGTGCATGTTAGGCAAATCCAAAACATTGTATGACATCAATAATATAGATCCTGAACTCAACCATATCCATGCATTCTACTTCTGAAGTCCAAACAATAGCCTGTATATTCCACACACTACTCCAACAGTCTAATGTGTGTCATAAGTAGTTGCAGATGGCAAAAGACATGTCAGATGTATACAAGTCTGAACTTTGAAATCGCAACATTCTGATTAACTTGCACACGTAAATCTGGAACAACCATCTAATTAAGCAACAAGACCTGGAACGAAACAGCCTTTTTTAATTGTAAGAGCTATCAAAGTGAGCATACTACAAATATTTGCTTGAATCTTAAATCCTGCCTGGTGCACAAAAGAAATGGTCTTCCCTGCTTTCAACTGAGAGGAATAAAAGACCTCAAGAAAAGTCCCTTCCTCATTTGAGGCAAAAAACATCGAGACACCAGAAGAGGCATTACAACATGTCAGTTTACTTCTTCTTCTTTGCTGCATCTGAAGCCTTTGTCTGCACAAAATAAAACAAACCAGAATAAATTTGCAGACTGTACAACAAATCCAAAGTTCATAGTTCATACATACCTCAGCAATCCTGAGCATGTTGGATCAAAACTAATAAAGGTAAACTGTGTTTCATCAAGACTCATTAGTGCATTTCACTACCATATTGAGGGCAAATAGGTCCAGCCAAAGGAATCTACTGAGTAAACAGCAACAAATGTCAATGTAAGTGCCTCCTGTTTGTTTTGACAACATATATCAAAACAATCTGCTTGCAAATCTGACTCACATTTAGGGTGTAAGATGATCTTGATATTAGGGCTGAGGGGAAACACCACTCTTGATGAGCCATCACATAATATGTGAACTTGCTACGAAAGAGCAACTCATCATTCTGCAAATTACACAAAGGGTAAATATAACACCTAACATGGTGAGAGAAAAACAGTACCTTCTTGACACCTCTGATCTTCTTTGCCCTGTTTTTCCGTTCCTTCATTTGCTTCCTTGATTTCTCCACCTTTGTTGCCAACCCATTCTGTGAAGAGACCCCCAAGAATACATTAAAACAGGAGTACCTAAAGAACCTAATCAACTGGGCTGCCCTGTGACCAGACAAACTGTGGGCAAAGAACAGGACAATTGTGGTACAAACTGTGGAGCAAACTAGTGTACAGGAAGAATTACACACTGGTTTAATGACTGGCTCAGAGATTAATGACTGGTTCACTCTCCCCTCAAATATTCTGCATCAAGAAGTCATTAGTCTCCGAGCACCAAGAAGCAGAAAATGGCATACCCGGATGAGGCGATATTTGGGCTCAAATTTCTTGGCAGCATCAACACTGTCATAAATGAGGCCAAATCCTGTTGACTTGCCACCTCCAAACTGTGTTCGGAAGCCAAAGACAAAAATGGACTGAGGGTCACGCACATGATAAACCTTTGCAAGTTTCTCCTTGAGCTCTGCCTGTAACAAGAAATTCGAGAAACCCTTAAAGAGAAAACCCCTTATAGGCACACAGGACAATATAATATTGCTAAAACATTGCAGAACCATAGCATTCCAAGGTGTGGCTGGAAATAAAACAACACAGCATAGCTTTCATACTGCTTTTTATTATATTTTTCATGGCAATAGTGCTCTTCAAAAGGATTGATTGACCATTGAGCACAAACTAGTGAACCCCTAAAATCAGCAAATCTTGAAAAACTGACAGGGATTTTTCCATCCTTCTAATTGTCTGCATTACAAACAAATATGACTGGACACACTGGCCAAGTCAAGCTATACTTAAATCACCAAAAAACATAGAGAAAACATATGGCATTTCCAGCTGGAGCACACCTTTGAAACATTGGCACGGCCAGGATGAAGAACATCAATAACCTGCACAGTCAAACACACGATCTTCATAACTCCCTCATACAGAGCAAGGCAAGTCACAAGTCTAACATCAGACAAACGACTGTCAAAACCAGGAGTGGCGGGATGAGCCCCTTTTCCTAAATTTTACCATCCTAGAGAAAAGTACTTATGAATGTCATCTTCGTCACACAACATCTTAGAAAAACATGATCCTACATGCGGAAGTCTGATATATCTACGCTCAGAAACCCTACACAATGAGAACAGAAGTGCAAAAGAAAAAGAATCGAGACCAGTATCACTCGTCTTCACTACACCCAATTACTATAAAAGTCGCGGGAGAATATGTCAAAAACAAAAGCACTAAGATCATCCTTAGGACTCCGTTACTTACTAGCGGACTTCGACCCATTCTTCCTACGCACTCCTTGAAAAGAGCCTTAGGGAGCAATAGCCACCACTTCCATAACTTGCAAAATAATTGGAGAAATCAAGTCAACGTGATTCTTCCAATAGTTGGGCGGAAGAAAGAAGAAGAAGGGAGGAAAGAACAAAACCTAAAGGAAAAGAAGGCTGTAGAGTGTTACTTACAAACTGCTTCCGAGCAAGCAGACGGTTGGTCATGAACTTGCGCGTACGCACGGTGCACGCTCTCTCTGTCATATTTACGCCGCTGCAACTGACTCCCGCTACTTCTGCCGCTGCTGCGGATCTTAGCAACGAGCTACAAAACGAAGCGCGGAAAACAAAAGACCCGGATCAGAGAGAACAGCGCTCTTTCTAGAAATCCGCCTTATCCCCAAACCCTAACTCTCAAAACCCTAATTCTTCAAACCCCAGAAAAATACAGGGTCGCACATCCGAGCCATCCGATTATCCCACAAATGGAAGATCTGGACCACAGGATGGTCCACCACCTGTCTCATGCCTAAGCCCTAATTCTCCAAACCCTAATTTTTGTCTTCTTTGTTTTTGTTGTTTTTCCGGGTACAATTGATTCTTTCATCGTCTCTCACAGTTTCTTTGGCATCTGTAGCAGGGCGATTAAGAGTACAGTTTCCCCCAGAAAACTTTCTTGAAGACAGTCACCTCTTTCTCATTTAAGCATGTGAGTGGGGACTTCAGATTCTTCACCTGTCTGTTAAGTGATTTTTCTTTGTCATGATCTTTTCCGCATCCTCCAGTTTGAGCCCCTGCAACATGAATTCATGAATCACATTGTGCACTTGTGTGATATAATCTTCCACTAGATGATGATTCGCAGATCAAACTCTATACTGCCATTGCTTGCCATATCTAGAAACACCACATCCTAGAAAATTGAGGAGAGCGTTTATTGGAAACATTTTAAACTTGATTGAGATGCAGTGTCCGATTGTTGAACTAAATGTCATTGAGAGATTTGTAAGAGCAACTCCACTGGTGCAGTATATAACAAATTTTGGATGAAGAAAAGTCAGAACATGTGGGGTTGGCTCAGCAATATGGTTTTGGCCCAGCATTGTGGCACAGATTGTTGAGACTGGCAAGAAGGCACAACAAAGCCTAAGACCTGCTGCTGTTGATTGCCTAGATGGTTTGATTTGTCCAGGTGCATTACTATTAATAGTCTCTCACATTTTGCAGTCCTAGTTTCAGTTTTGTGGGCGGGGTCAAGAAAAGTAAATAACTAATCTTGGATGTAAGAAAGACAGTTGCAGGGCCATGCTGAGCATGGGTGGAGCTGGTCTGAGAGACTTGCGCTTCATGAAGCATTTGCAATCAATTTTGTTGTAACCACACACACTGGGTGACAGTGTTTTTCCGGCTTGAGAACACATGAAATGATCTCATGCTGTTCTAGATACGACCTGATTGGCATCAGAAGACAATCAAAACAACAACCTTCTAGCTTTTCAGTAATTGGATCCACCCTTCTGTTTCCAAACACATGTGCATAAGACATGAAGGTTTCTTGGTTAGTTCTACATTGTGGATTAGGGTGAGGTTTTTGGTATCTAGAGGTCTGACCCCCAAGGCTTGTCTGATAGGTCTACATCAGGTTCTAGGGTTTAGGGTTGATGTTTTTTGTATCTAGAGGTTTGGCTCCAAGGTTTGTCTGATAAGTCTCTACATTCTGGTTTATGGTTTAGGGTGAGGTTTTTGGTTTCTTGAGGTATGACTCCTTGACTCTTGAGGTTGTGTTATTTAGAGTGGGAGTGAAAGAATGTATGGTCCCAATGATGGAGTGGTTTACAGTAGCTCTAGCAGTGTCCTGCACCCTCTCAAAAAGAGAACATCTGAGCTGAAAATTGCACTTCAAATACAAAGAACTTGAGGCAGCAGTGGAGAAGATGATATGATAGATAAGGGTTCAGGGTTCAGTGCTTTTGCACCAAGTGAGTTTTTGTACATCCAGTTTCAACCCATTATATGAATTTCTAGGAATTTGGTAACTGAGAGAAGAGAAGAGGAACTTTGAACAAGTTGTGACAAATACCATATTTTCATCTAGTTCCTGATTCAATCATTTGGTAATTGATCACTTCTTCTATTGGTACTGTTTTGGCCATATCTATTACAAACCCACCTGTATTAAAACACTCCATTCCATAGGAGATGATGGAATAGTTAAGATACCAGAGTTTGTTCATCAAAACTAGGAAAGCTACTTGTTTTGGATAAATTGAGCTTAATAAGACATGGATATTGAATTTAACTATTTCAAAAAAAATTGTTATCTCCTCCCTCTCCAGATGGCCTGATGGAAATTAAAATAGTGAGAGATAGTTATAGTTGGTGGGATTCTGGATTCGTTTTACTTTCACAAATGCATCAATCCATTTATAGTGGTACTAATGGCAGTAGTACCATGGCAAGTTCAATCATTTTATATTCCAGAAGATTCTTAAAGATGCTTGATTTTCCTTCACAAAGTTGTGCTGTTTGAAGTGTTTTTTGAAAATTCTGAAAACAATTTAACTAGATCTTGATTGGTATTTGGATTGAAAGTGGTCTTACTCTGGACAAGACCATTTGTCACAGAAACCTCACTTGGCTCTTTGTGATGCACTGTGGGACCTGTTCCACCTAGGAACATAGTTGAGCCCAGGTAGGCTGACCAGTTCTGCCAGGTGGTAATGGGTGCTTCTACCAGGGCCTGGAAAACTAACTATTGGAACTGGAAAAGGTAGGAATGTGTTTGAGCTAGTGGGGTAAGCAGATCTGTAAGCTGGTAACTGGTTATAGTATTAGAGCTTGATCCCTGGGTGTTACTGGTGTTTCTCACCATTGATTTTCATTGTAAGTGGAACTAGAACAACCAGAAGTGGAACCAGCAAATGACAGTTGATT
>Ga0116229_10006040_pt1 | contig 19602 bp, 5 predicted proteins | sample S1TSphgellanicum_3_FD_87313 | JGI IMG/M metagenome (GOLD analysis project Ga0116229, IMG submission 87313) | Host-associated microbial communities from peat moss isolated from Minnesota, USA - S1T2_Fc - Sphagnum magellanicum MG | ecosystem: Host-associated > Plants > Peat moss > Unclassified... | reverse complement strand
CAAAAAAAAAAGATAAAAAAAGAAGCAAATACGTAGCCTTAGATTTTTCTGCCCATTTCTTATTTTTTATTTTTTAATCCAAAAAAAAAGATAAAAAAAGAAGCAAATATGTAGCTTTAGATTTTTCCGAAAAAAAAAATCCGAAAAAAAAAATCCAAAAAAAAAAGATAAAAAAAGAAGCAAATACGTAGCCTTAGATTTTTCTGCCCATTTCTTATTTTTTATTTTTTAATCCAAAAAAAGATAAAAAAAGAAGCAAATATGTAGCCTTAGAGTTTTCCGAAAAAACAAATCCAAAAGAAAAAAGATAAAAAAAAGAAGCAAATACGTAGCAGAATCGTAGCCTTAGATTTTTCTTCCCCGCCCGTGCCCCCCCCCCCGGCCCGTGCTGGCCCCCTAACTGTCAAAACCCATAAAAAAAAAAAAAGAAGTCCGGGCAGTGCCCAGAAACTGCCCGGACAGACAGATGCTTTTCCCTATGGCCGGTTCTGCAGCAGAACGCTTTTGCAGCAGAACGTCACGTCACGGACGGACGGACGGGAAGACATAGTGAATTTATATATAAGATATAAATTTTTTTCAAGGGCATTTTAAATTATTTAATATTTTCAGCATGAATGAGAATGTTCATTCATTTTTTTCATCCATTTTGATACATAGCAATTCATGTGTTTACATTTCTTGATTCTTATTTGCATTTGTGAGAACTTGTTCTTTAATTCTTGTTTGTCACACTTTCATTTCACCTGTAAAGACTTTTATAATGAACTTGGATTGCAATTAGGACATGTGAAAATTTTGTGATGTTCATGATAGGTGAAAAGCTTTAAGAAATGATTTCCAATAAAATGTACTTTCGAAACAATCTTTGCATCTACACAACGATATCCATCAAACATTTCCTCACATTATCCCATTTTTGACCAAATCTTAAAGCCATATTTGTTGATCAAAGAGATCCTTTGTAACTAGGATGGCCGGAAAAGGATGAAAAACATGCTAATGGCCAAGGGCTTGTAACCATAATAGATTTGCAAAGCTTTTTGCATGAGGTAGCATGAAAATTGGAAATTTCAGCATTTTGAGTAGCAAATTTTTCAAAATAATTGTCAAGCTTAAAAAAATAATTTGATTACTATAGGATCCTTTTTAAGTACTAGGTAGTAAGATTATGGTGTTGTATTATTTAATGGGTTTGGGGTTTCATAGAAATAAGATTTTGTGAAGGGTAAGGCTTCAAGTTGAGGACATTCCCAAACAAAATGCACAAGTAATGTGCCAGAACCATGTCAATAAATTTATTACACATTACATAGCTATTACACATTGAAAACAAATTGAAACCACCAAATCTAGCAATCTCATTGATTTTGTTTATTGCCCCAAGTTAATGGAGGAGCATGTGTAGATTTTGGGTGCACCCATCCAATTGATGGGTTGTTTTGAAATTTATCCATCTACTTGTTCAGTTTCTTTTCAAAATATGAATGTTGAGTAACTAATTTAATCATGCCTTTATATCATTTTTATTTTTTTGGGCTGTCACTTGCCTTTTTGTATCATGAGGTTTCATATCATTATGAAATGTTTAAAACAATTCATATGACTAATTTTTTAAATGTTTCTTTTATAAACATACAAATATTTAGCTTTAATTTTTTTATCTTATTAAAATGAAATTCTTAAAAATTTGATTTGAAAGATTATGCAAGAATTAACTAAAATAAAACACGTCAATTTTTAAATAAATTAAAATATTAATATAAAATTATTTCTTGAGATATATATGTTTTTAATTAATTTCATGTTATTTTAAAAACTTCAATAAGGCTTTGATGAAGATTTAATGACAAAAATCAGAATGAAATTAATTTTTAATTGAATTACTTGTCTATATTTTTTTGTTTTTTATGTTATAAAAATTTATTATTGCCCTAAGATAGTAAACATGCATGTATGATTTTAGCTTTTACCAAGCATGTATGGGCAAACACAACTAGTTTTTCATTTTTCATTTCAAGCTTATACGCAACCCTATTATATTAAAAAATTAAAAATAATGATTCTTTTTTACCAATTTTTTTTCATCTTTATCTTGCTGAGTCCTATTACACATTTAACTCTTAGTTCACTCAAAATAATTATAAAAATTTTGAAACCACCAAATCTAACAATTTTCATTCACCATAATAGTTTTTCTTCACACCTACACACAAGCCTATTCAAACCCCACTTTGTATAGTAAACAAAAATTATAATCCTTGTCTGTATACAGACAGGGTTCAGAAAAAAAAAAACCCTAGAATGAGATCATAGCTGACTCTGGCCCCACAATAGCTTTTGGTTTTCACCCATTGTAAAACATGACCCAAGAATACCTTAGTACCTCGGCCAATTCGACACTAATTATATTATTTTCAAAAATTTTGAAATTTTCAAAAATTATTTCTTGCAAATCAAAAAAATATTGTGAAGGATAATAGTGAATATTTACAAATATTCCATTTGTTGAAATGATTTTTTTCAAAATTAATTAATTAATTATTTGACGTACATGTGTTGAAATGGCCAAGGTACTACGATAATGATGAACTTAGACATCTTTGGATGGTTCTTGCACCCACTTCATAAAATGTGTGACCAATCTTTGTGGCAAAGCTCTCTCCCACTTTTAACTTTTAAAGAGTAGGCATAGTTGGCATAATATCGCTCCTCTTTTTAAGAAGGATATTCATGGATGTAAGGTGCCCTAGGAAATTCTTTGAGGGCTTTCCACTCTTGTATGTGCATAATAAGGCCCACTTTAGATGGAGTCCCATAGTCCAAATTCTTAGGAACCAATTTGTTTTCATTTGAAGCAAATTGAATCCTTGAATTGGACCCTAACTTGTATCTTGGTTCTCCAAATCATGTGCTCTTCTTTGAGCTTTTTTCTTTCTTTCCCCCAAACCAATTACTTTCCCTCCAACATGGTGTCATTTAGGTTTAGTCCTAATTTGCCACTTGTTAGTCTTGGACCCTCATCTAAAGGCATTGGGTCTAATTTATGACTCTTAGCCAATAGTATTGGTCTATTTCATTGGAAGTTGGACCCTCATCTAAAGTGGCCCTAAGATTAGGGTCTTGTATGTGCATAATGAGATAAAAGATTTGTTATATTGCAAAAACCAAGTGACAATTTTGTTAATAGTCTATGAGGGTGATTATGAGGTTAATTCACAAAAATGAACAATGGTTTAATCAAAAATTAAGTTGGACAAATTTATAGTGTTTTTTATTAAAAATTTCGGATTTGGTTATTTTGGGTAGGGTATGGAAAAGTGGTCTACTAAATAATCTCTATTTTTTTTGTATTTTTTCAAATTATTGATTTTGCAAGAGTAGCAATTTTTGGTTGGAAAATATATTTTATGAATTGAAAAAATGTTGTTCCATTTTTTTCTCAAGAAATTCACAAAATAACAAAAATACTCCACCAACTAAATCACTAGTGTTCTCATGCACAATCAAATACATATTGAACAATGAGAATTGAAGGTGGGTGCTAAATGATCTATATATTAACTATGTAATAAAATTTCACAAAATTCATAGACAATGCGGTGCAATAGTTGACAATTTGATCCCTCAATGTGAAGGAAAATTGTTCAAGTCCTTTACCTCCTAGCCTATTTACATGCCTAGCTTAGACATAAGGTGCTAACTATGTTAGCTAGATTAGGTCTAGGCCTAGGTTGCTAATTTAATTACGTAACTTAAGCTTATAGGTTAGGCCTAGGTTGCCTATGCTAGGTTAGGTTACAACTAGTAGCCTAGGCTAGTTCTTTAAATTGGATTATACTAAGCAACATAAGTGAGGTTAAGATGGAATACCTCTCCTCCCCCATTATTACAAAATGTCACATAGTTGTATCATAATTGTCCATGCATGTATATTGGTCCACATGTACATCATTTGGTTTGGCATATTGTAATCATATAAATGATTATAGAACATGGGAGTTGCATAATCTTACAATTAACAAATGTCACACCAAAAGGATGGTTGTTTAAAATAATGGATGAAAATTTCACCTTTAGTCCTAAAAGGTATGTGACTACTATTATGACTAGGTGTCATCTAGAGATCATGTGGTGTCTTTTGCAAATGGTTGTATTTTACCATTTGTCTAAATATATTGGAAGGTTTTTGAATTGCATGTGACATTTACAATTAAAATGTTGTCTTTTATAACTATAATTATAGTTGTCAATTTGTGATTTTTTTTCTAATGAATTTTTTTTTGAACCTTGGGCATAATAATTCCAAGAAAAGATTAGGAGGAGATGTTTCATGTTCACATTTCATTCACATCCATTACAAAACTTAACCGGAAGTGATTATAATAATCAAAGTCAAAATTGGGAGACAAGAAAACCATAAACTCATCACAAGTCAAACTTAGAAAAGCCATCACTCTCCTCCTTATAGTATATTCATAATTCATCATGACATTTACATGAAAATGCTTGGGGAGATCACTCTATGTATATTTTACAAAGCATTTGAAATAAAAATATATTGCTAAATTTGTTATGAAATAATGTCATATTTCAAAATATATTATAAATATATTTCCATGGTGAATTATAAACACCCTATTTACATGTATGTAAAATAAAAATTTAAAAAATCAATTAGTTAAACTCTTTTTTTTTACATGTCATTTGAAATAAAATGGATCTAACCTCCCTAAGTCAAAATGACAAATTCTTGAAACTTTCGAAACATATCCCTAATTTTGAAATAAACTATGTCCTAAAATTTCAAACAACCATCATTTTAAAAATATGCAACCTTATGTTTTATTAGAATTTTAAAAATATTTGCAATATTAAGATCCCAATTTAAACAACAAATGTAAATAACCTTTCCAAATTTCCTTATAAATGCATTGGACATTACTAAACATTTGGAAACATTTGAAATATTTTGTACTAATTAATAACTTTTCAAACCTTCCTACATGTTGAAATGATTCTATTTTAAACATGTGTGTTAATGGACAAAATACAAAGTTAACCTTCTAATAACCACATATTTGAGTTTTATAAATGTTAATTTGTAGTTGTTAATCACAAATTTGATTTTTATAAATGTTAATTTGTACTTATTAATATGTATTGAACATATATTTGATTTTATAATTGTTAATCTATAATGTTTAGTTTGAACTTGCTTGCATAGGACTAATGAGATTTTTCTATACATTATTTTCTAAAAGGATATACTTTGTCCATTAACATACACACTTTAACAAGACTAGCCTAGTTAATAAGAAGTGCAAAGACTTATGTATTTCTTACACATGTTCAAATTGAACTCATGTGTAAGTTCAAATTCAAAACATAACAATAAAATTTTAAGAATGTATTACCAAATGAAAAAAAATGACAAATGTTCCAAACTAATTTTCATATATAAAATAGGTGGAACTTACTGGTAATTAAATTAATTACCTAACACTAGAACAAGGTTAATTCAAATATTAACCATTGCTAACACAATTTTAATTAATTAACAAATAACTAATTAATTAACATTTATAAAAAATATTGATTAACATATACATAAGTCAAAATTACTATTTTCATAATACCTTTATGTTCATTATACCCAATTAACACTACCCCTTTCTAAATTAGGATTACACCGTTTTAAATCCTCGAAAAAAAAAATGTTAGGAAAAAAAAACCATATATTTCAATGATTTCATCTAATACTAATCCTTGGTTTTGCAACTCCATACAAGTGGATGTAGAAATACAGATATTAAAAAATATTGACTATGTGAAAATTATAAGTTGTTTCATCAAAATAATATCCAATGCCCTTTTTTGGGTTTTGGTGTGAATATTCTTCCTATTTCAAAATCAACAAGTTGAAGCTTTGTGATGAATATAAATCAAGTGTTGCAATTAACAACTAGTTTAATTTTGGTTTTGTTACATGTATAATTGAACAAAACATATGATACAACTATTGACAAATATTTATGTTAAGGTGCAAACCCATCCTTGGGTGGTACCACTAAGGATATCATACTTTGACTTTTTTGGACCCATTAAAACTTTGAAAAATCATAGGAAACATTGGAATAAATATTTTCATAAAATATTTTTAATGAATACATTTATTAAGTTCCATAGATTTGAAATTTCAATAACATCAAAAAAAAAGAAAAATTTGATGTTCCTAATCATTGCATTTAGAAAAAGTTTCAAGAACTTGACGTAGGATCTTTTCTTTGAATTTGTTGGCCATGAATACAAATTTGAAACATGATTTCAATTTTTTCTTGGGAATTCTTTTCCTAAAATCATTTTGAAATCATTTTATTTTATATTTTCATTTGGAAATTAATTGAATAAGTATTATTTAGTTATGAATTTTCAAAGTTAAGGCTATTGATTTTTAAAGGGGCTATTTTGATTATGAATATAAAATTTTAAAATTTTTCATTTTTTACTTTTCCAAAATAAAATTCAAGCCATATTTTAAGGCATGCAATGGATAAAAATGAAAATAAAAAAATAAATTATAGTTTTGAAAACATTTAAAGGAAAAAACCTAGGAAAATGATTTGGTCACTTTTGGTTCCTTAACCATTCCTTGAAGTGGTTCTTAATGGTACCACCCAAGGATGGGTTCACCCTAAGGATAGAACTTTATTGAAGTATAGTTCGAACAAACATATTATCTAATAATATAAGGTTGTGTTTAAGACTTTCAATTACATGTATTACTTCGACATTTAATTTATTTTTCTTGCAATAAAAAATTATTTTATTATTTTCCTTGTATGTTTGTAATTCATAACATGCTATCAAATTAATAAGGTTGAAATTTAATGTAAAATTAAGAAAAAATAACATTTTTCTCCTTTGTTTTTGTCCAACAACGAAATTTTCATAATTTTCATAATACTAGTTATATTATATTATAGGTTTGGATGAATGAGGTACATTGTTGGTGTTGCAAGATCTTTCTAGGCTCACAAAATGCCAAATGGGTAATTTGCCTTTGAATCTTGACCCACTGAATAATAGCCTTAGTTATTGGTTCCATCATTCTACTAGTGTCTACAAGCTAGCAACACAAATAAACTGAATTATGGATAAAAAGGTAAATAGGATAAAATGCATCTGCACATGTTACTAATTACAATGCATTGACCTAGAGATTAATAAAATTCAATGAACTAAATAAAGTTGGGCAAATAAATTTAAAAATTTTAGGGGTGAAAATTTACTTGATGTTCTTAATGTAATGTTGACATGCATTTTTACACAAATTTTCATTCACATGCTACAAATCATGTCCCTACAACACAAGCATCAATGAATCCAATTTCAATCAATGCATAGGGATATAAAAAATGTTGAATCAACCATTACAGCAAAATGGATCCTAAATCACTTTGGTTTCATTAGATTTTTAGTGAATTTGGACATTTTTACCATGTTAAAATTGGTTAGCCCCCTAGTGAATAGGGTCTAATTGTTACGGACAGTGAATTGGTCCACTAATACTTAATGAAATAAGGTTATTTGGAAGTGAAATACAAATTTATCAAGCCATTCATTTACTAGTTAATTAACTAGATAACAGAAAAATCAATTAAATATAAATTATTTAATATTGAATGTAATATTTAATATTATTGATAATTTCATGATTTTGAACCTATGAATTATTGACACATGTCATTCCATATGCTAAGTTAAAAACCTAGCTTAAGTACATAGACCATGTAATCAACTTAAATAAGCCCTTATTCTAAAAAATTACATAGTAGAATTGACGCACTCCCAAGTCCCTTATTGAACCCACTTGAGGGTCCAACTATGTAAAGTTACGAAAAGTTGGGACTTGAGGGGCGTTCCCGACTTCCAGCACTAAAAAGGGGTAGAGGGGCGTGCTAGAAGTCACGGGATTAGACTAGGAAGAGGGACTAAATCATCAAGCTGGAATCTGCATCCAAAACCAACCACAAGAAGGTTAGTTAGCATTCGGGAACACCCTTGGGTGTTGGGACAAGCAACGGGCACTTTGACACACAAGACTCACCACGACCCAGACTCAGGGGAAGCCACCACCTTCCCCCATATAGTATACTTTGCAACTCTCCACCAACGCTACATCCAAATGGCTTTTTTTCCCGGGACTCCCAAGTTGGAGTCCCGAAATTGTCCCGGGTTGGAGTCCCAGGACTTTGGACGCTCATAGCTCCTCGCCCTAAACTCGGATCGGGACGAGGTCTAAACCAAAGTTGTAGTTCTCGTCAAGAGCTTTTCAACGCCATGTTGCACTCCTTGAGGCAACGTTGGGAAGAGGTCGATTCCCGACTTTTAGTGGTCGAGAGTCAAACTGGCAGTTTGACTCCCGACCCTTCTTTTGCCCATAACTTGAGCTACAGATGTCCAAATGGCCCATGCGAGGCCATTTTGGGCATCTAGGTTACAGATGTCCAAATGGCCCATGCGAAGCCATTTTGAGCATCTACGCTACAGATGTCCAAATGGCCCATGCGAGGCCATTTTGGGCATCTACGCTTCAAGACCTTTCCATTGATATAAAGAACGCACTAAGGCAAGGAAATTTGACCCCTAAAATCGTCTTCTGAATTTTTGGGAGTCCCGAAGGACTCCATTTTTCCCACTTTTGGGAGTGTGAGTTGCATTCTCACACTTAACCCCGAAGTGGGGTTGCGACAAGAATATTCAATCAACTTACGATTATTTACCACAAACACACCATTTGGAGGTTTGATCCTTTGACTTTAGGATGGAAGTAAACACCCCTACCATCAAACCATCACACTTATTATGATAATGAATTACATTGCAGTTTATTTATCAAATACTTCATTTTAAACATTACAAAAACTTAAACTTTGAAAATTCATATTTTATTGAAATTTTATTCAAATGAAATGATTAAAGTTTAATCAATTATTTTTTTCAATAATGTAAATAATTACATTTATTTCCTATTGATTTTTTTTTTGAATATCATTATTTAATAACATTTCAATGACCATTTTTTAAAAATATTTTATAAATGGATTTTTTTTTGATAATATAATATTACTACCTATGTTATGTTACTTTTAGTTATTATGTGACTATTTTTCATTATTCTAAGCTATTTCACCTTACATTATTAATTTTTATTTATGGTTATTCTTTTTTTTTTTTTGCTATTTTTAGTTATTTCACGTTAAGTTATTTTTAGTTATTCTAAATTATTTTTGGTTATTTTGTGTTACTTTTGGTTATTTCACCTTAAGTTATTTTTTACTATTGTAAATTATTTTTGGCTATTGTAAGTTATTTCACTTTAGGTTATTTGCGACTATTATAGGTTTCTTTTGCTATTGTAAACTATTTCATTTTACATTATTTTTTACTATGTGAGGCTATTGTTATTTACTTTTGGCTATTGAAGGCCATATTACCATATTTTATTTATGGCTACTATATTAATGGCTATTGTTGGTTATTCTATTGGTGGCTATTAATGGCTATTTTATTTATGGTTATTATTAGTTATTCTAAGTTATATTACGATTATTGGTGGTCATTCTATTACAAATTATTGTTGGATATTATCTTGATATATAATATTTTAGATGTTTGTCCATCCGGTCGTCCTCTTTGGGGGTAAGGGGGTTAGGGTTAGCACACCCTTCATAATGAATATTTTTGGGCTTATGATATAGTTTACCTTATGCTTTACAAATGGGGGGGGGAATAAGGCCCATGGGTGGGGTGGGTTTCAGAAATAAGGGGTCTAGGAAGAGGGGCCTTACCCTATACTTAAGTAATTTTTAGTTTTTACAGCATGTAAAGATTTGTAATAAAACTAAAATTTGCCAAGTTAGGAATTGGGATCAGGTTTTTTTTGTTATAAATTTTTTTAAATATTTTTTAAAAAATAATTTTATTTATAAATTTGTGATCTCGAAAATTTGGCGAAATTTTCGAAAATACTAGGAAAATTAGTTGACTTTACATTAAGGAAACAAAAAAAATTCCCTATTTACACATGAACTTAGGATCCCTTTTATTTCCCTGGTTATTTTTCCCACGGAATTAACCTCTTCACCTATCTCCCCCCCTTTCAACACAACAACCCTTCAACACAAGAACCTTCATTAAACCAATGAACGAAGAGGAAGAGGAGGGCCCTTTGGAGGACCTGCGCGTCCACTGGAACCGTCTTGCTCGGGAGAAGCACACTTCCGGTTTTTTTTTAAAAAAAAATAGTTTGAAGAAATTGGGGGATTTCATAGTGTCCGAAGGTCACGGGTACCCACTAGTAAGTTCTATTATCATAAGCTATTGGTAGTTATTTTATTAATAGGCTGTTCTAAATTATTTTTCATAGGGTGTTATTGGTTATTCTAGGTTATTTTACCTTAAGTCATTATATTATATTTTATATTATTTTAAACTTTTATAATTATGATAAAATAACTTATAATAACATAAAGTAGAATGACCTTGAATAACTTAAAGTATAACTTGAAATAACATATATTATTTTAAAATAAAATAACTTAAAGTATAACCTAAGGTTAGTTGAATAATTTAATTTAAAATAACTTAAAATAAAAAACCTATAATCAAAATAGTTAAAATACCTTAAAGTAGAATAATGAATAATAGTTTAAGGTATAATAATTTGTAATAACCTATAATAACTTATAATAAGTTAAGGTATAAATTAAAATAACTAAGGTAGCCTAAAATAATATAAGGTATATCATAAAGTAACATAGGGTATTTAAAGCAACAACATAAAAATAAACCTATTTACCACAATAAATTATAATAATGAATTATGTCAACTAGTAGTGAAACATTATGTTTACATAATGATATAATAATAAAATCATTTTAACCATGATGAAATCATTAAAGTGTAATAAATTTATTTCATTTTTAAAGTCTCGTAATGATTTAAGCTAATGAACTATACCCCATTTTTGTACTATTAAACATTAGAACATCTTCACAATTTAGGGAGTTGGAAATAAAAAACAATGAAATGATAGATAATTCATTAATTGCAAACATGTGCACTATTTTTTTCATTTTTTGATGTAACAAATTTTGCGACTACATCTACAATGCAACACTAAAATGTGTCATCTTTACCTTAAACTTCAAAACAATTTAACAACAATGTTGTCTACACAAAGTACAAAAATTCACATTGAGCAAACATTCACCTTGCTATGTTTTCACCTTCACAAAACTGCAAAAAATGTAGAATAGTAAAAGTAACATTATGTTGCAACCTTTAATATATTTTGTACAATTAATGAATGAATGAATGATGGAAAGGTGGAAAATGACAAAAAGAATGTGACCTGACCCTAATTAATCAAACTTGAGATTAACTCGTCAAATATGTTATGAAAACATGTTTCTTTGGATTTCAAAATCTCTTCTATGAAGCGACCTTTGTTTTTTAAAAGGATTTGTTGTTCGAATATCTATGCTAGCAATTTTTTTAATACAAGGTTTGGAGGAGATTTTGAAAGGGATGAAGTTGATGTTATGGAATTTGTTGCAATTAATAAGTAGGAATGAATTAAGTGAGATGGAAGAGGTGAAAGGGTTTTGGAAGTTCCACATGAAGTGGTATAATGACCATTGCTCCAAGCAACGTGGGATAAGATGTGTGAGAATAATGATTTGAGGAATAACTCCATTCTAAAAAGACAAAATAGGATGGACATGATAATCTTTTAGATGTAGTGGAAAGTAGATATGGTCTTTAGTAAATCCATTCACATCTAACGATGCAAGCAGAATTCTCTATCTAAAAATGGATTGTTTAGTGCAACATTTAATTTGAAAGAAGAATGTGTGAAATTTGTGATAATTTGAAAAGGGAAAGGTTTACTTATTCTTATTACTTGGTCTTATTTGCTCTAAGATTTTTATATTACCAGGGCTTTTAATGTTTCTCTACCATTTTGGTTGTTCAAGTATTAAAACCAACTTAAAAAAAAACACAAATACATTTTAGGGTTTTCAGGTATGTACAAATACTTGAAAATCCATTAATTTGAAAGGCTATCAAATCTTTGGAACTACATGTCTAATGTTGAATGATTTTACAGGAAGTTGGACCAAACTTATGAGATCAATTATATGGAACTATATTCTTAAAATTGAAAATTTGACAAAATTGTGATATATGTGACCATGAGTTTGAATAGTTTGTATCTTTCTTGAAAGATTAAAGGTGAAAAAGGCTCACAACTTAAAATTATACAAGAATGTCATCACCATAAAATGGAACTTTTTGTTGTTGTAGTTGATGATTTTAAGTATGGACCTTTTCTAGTCAATTGTTGGATCCAACATTCAATGTATGCAAGTGTATTTTATTGCTTACCAATGTAATTCGTCTCCTTGTTTGTCACAACCCCACTTTGAAGGAGTTGTGAGGTTGCCACTCACACTCCCGAAAATGGGATTGGAGAGTCCTTTGAGACTCCCAAAAACTCAGAGCGCGATTACAGGGGTTAAACCACCTTGCATTGGGGCGTTTTTGATATCGTTGGAAAGGTCTTGAAGTTTAAATGTCCAAAATGGCCTCGCATGAGCCATTTGGATATCTGCAGCACAAGTTATGGTCAAAAGAAAGGTCGGGAGTCAAACTGGCAATTTGACTCCCGACCATTAAAAGTCGGCAATCGACGCAATTCTGGTGTGTACAGGTGAAGTGCAACACACTGTTGGAAAGCACTCGACGAGAGCTATAACTTTGGTTTAGACCTCGTCCCAATCCGGGTTCGGGGCGAGGAGTTATGAACGTCCAAAGTCCCGGGAGTCCAAACCGGGACAATTTCAGGACTCCACTTTGGGAGTCCCGGGAAAAAGAGCAATTTGGATGCAAGTGCGGCGGAGAGCTGTAAATAATACTATATGGGGGAAGGTGGTGGCTTCCCCCGAGTTCGGGCCGTGGTGAGTCAAATGAGTCCAAGGTAGTTCGTGGTTTGTCCCAACACCAAAAGGGTGCATAATGAGTTCTAACCAACTTGTTGGTTGGATTTGGATGTAGGACCGTGTAATTGAGTAAGCTTGTCCCTCTTCCTAGTCTATCTCGGAGCTTTCAGCACGCCCCTTTCACCCCCTTTAGTGCTGGAAGTTGGGAACATGCCCCGAGTCCAGAAATTTCGTAATTTGAGTGACTTAGTCCCAACTTAAGGCTAACTTGGGATTTGGGAGCACATCATTGTTACATTCTAGTTGTAGAAAAAAATCTTTAAAACATTGATAGATGTGAAAATCAACATGTCATAATTGTTTGAACTTGATGCAATTTTATTTTTTTGGTGAATTTTTTGTGCACATGATTTGAATGTTGGACATTTAGCATGTTGGTGCAAAAATTGTTGCAAAAAACAAAACAAAGTTGCAAGGAAATAAGGAGGTGGCAATGTAGTATTTGTGGCAATGTTGAATCAAATACAATTGCCTTTGTTGCTTAAGTTCACAATACTTAATTCTTAAAGTTTTTCAGATTAGATGTATGTTTTTTGGGATTCTTGTATTTCATTGGACAAGGCATCTAGTGGAATGTATTCCTATAAACAAATGTTGCAACTTGCCTTTGGCATTTTGCTAATTATAAATATTCATTGCTTATCCATGTTGAAACTTATTTTGGTTTTATGTTTGAAACAAAGGTTTGGTTTTAGGTTCCAAGAATAATGTTGGTTACTTACTAATCCATGTTCAAATACTTGGCACTTTATCTTATTAAGTTCATGTTTGAACAACAAGCTAGTTTAATTAATGCTCAGTTATTACATGCAATATCTCTCATCCAAATATAACTGCATTGTAAATCATGAGACTTCATCCAACAATATTTGTAAGCAACAAGTAGGTCCATTGAAACCTTATCCTCATAATATTTCATCCTTAAAGGATGGGTTGTGTATATATGTTATTTGACACATGTATTTGATTGATTATAAGGTGCAACATTTTGGTGAGTTAACACTTGAGTGTGCAACTACATACTACAAGTATGGTTGTGCATTGTTTGACAAAATTAAATTTAAAACAAATCTCTTAGCAACAAATCTACACCAAGGGAGAATGAAGAAGGTCCATCATTCCTTGAAACTTCAAAAGGAAAAGGTTTTCTCCATCATTCACCATGTTCTTAAAAAGAAACACATGCAAAAAAAATGATGATTACAAATCAATATGATGTCATCTATCAAGGTTGTGATCAATAAAAAATACTACATGGAAGTATTTTTTGTTTGACATAGAAATCTAGAGATTTGTGGATTTTCATGAGACATTTTGACATCATTTATGTTTGTGTTCCTATCCATAGAGGAGGATCCTATAGATGATAAAAAAAAGATGGAGATGGGGAAGGACAACAAGGGGATGGGATGAGGGAGAGGAAAAAGAAAGGGACTTAGAGGATGCTCGGAAAATGCTTGAGCTTGCATGAATGATCATTTGGTTTTGTAAGCAAATGTAGCACCATGATTATAAGAACAAACATGTTTTGAGGACTACACAAATGTTTTGCATATTCTAGAGGCTTTGCTAGAATCAACAACCATGCTTGCTAAGCTTTACTTTTTTCGTTCATTTCCTAGTTCTTTTGTTCTTAAGTTTATAATGTGTTGAGATGAAGAACTTGGTTTTTGCTCTATTGAAACGTGAATGAATTTAAAATGTGATTGATATTGATTTTCTTCATTTCATCTAATACGATTTCCCCCCATGAAGGTTTCCCTCCCATTTAGGTTAAATTTAAAGTTTATTTCTATTTTGTGTTAAGGAGGAATGATAAGTTATTGGGTCCATCTTCTTCTTTCTTTTCTTGTGCTTCCTATTTTTATGTTTCTTATTTTATTTTTCTTGCTATGAATGTTTCTTGTGCTTATGTTGTTATTTTTTCTTTTTTTAATCTTTTATGTTTGTGTTTGTTTTTTTTACTACTTGTGTTTCTTGTGCTCATGCTTCTTGTTTTTTGGTTTTTGTGTGTTTCTTGATTTTGGTTTTCTTACACTTCTTGCTTTTTATTTTTTAATGCTTACCTTCATTTTTCTTCTTGTTTTCTTATGTGTAAGAAAATTATGTTGTGAAGGAATATATCTCTTCCACAAGGTAATATTGTGTTACTTCATCATCAATGTTGTGTTACTTTCTTTTACATGAATATTGTTCATGGCATTGTTTATGAATTGTATGGAAATTGTTCATGGATTGTGCAATTATGCTAGACCTTATAGAGTCATTTCTATTTCTTGGGAGGCCAAAAATGTAAATGGAGATCTATATTAAAAAAAGTATGTTGGGCAATTTGCCATTTAATGGCCCTATCATGATAATTTATCGGCCCATTTCTTTCTTGACATTTTTTTTCTTGGCATTTTTAAGTTCATTCTCTATGTCATTTTTATTTTCATCAAAGCATTTGTTGATCATGAAATTTTTTGCAACTTTCCATGATTTTAAACTAGTGAAAACGAAGGGGTTTAGGCTTGCATGGGTTTTTCGAAGGTCCATGAAAAGTTCATGCATAGATTCGGTCTCTTTTTGAATGACCCATTTCTCATGGACATCCTTGCAAAACAAAGGTGTTTAATTATGTTTCATTACTAAAAAATCATACATGGAGGTTGGAAACATTACGACATCCAAGCTAGTCAATTGTTAGTCAAAAGTGGTTTTTGGAGAAGAAGTATCATTTGATGGCAATATATTTTGATACAAGGCTTGGTTGGTTGCTCGCATGTTTACCTAAATCCAAAGAATTGATTATAATGAAACATTCTTGCTAGTTGTCAAAATTGCATCATGAAGAACAATGATTACACTTGCAAATGCACATAATCTTCACATTCACCAAAATGGACATGAAAACAACATTCCTAAATGGAACCCTAAATGAGGAAATTTATATGTGTTAATTGAAAGGCTTTGTTTTTTCAAATCACCCAAAGAAGGTTTGTAGACTTCTCAAAAAAGATTTGGAATTAAAATAATCATTATGAATGTGGTATGAAAAATTTAATTCTTATCTTTTGCAAACTAGGTTCACAAAATGTGTTGTTAATCCCAACATTTATATCAAATGTGTTTCAACTCATTTTGTCCTAGGGCTTTGAGTGAATGATTCAATTTTTGTGAATGATGATGAACATTTTATACATGGCATCAAATATGAAATTTCTAGTGCATTTGAAATGACTAATACTAATGCCATTGAGTTTCGTCTTGGAATTCCAACAAGTAGGAATGTCACAAACCATTCCATTCATTTGTCCCAAAAGAAATATCTTACATATTTTCAAACATATTGGGACGTTGGATTGTAAACCTATTGATACTCCTTTACCAATTGGACAAATGTTCACAAAAAAATATAGCACCAAAAAATATATAAAACATATTTGATGAAAGGGTCGAAACACATTCAAAGGAGCCACAAAGGGCATCGGATGTTAGATTTTATCATAAATGATTATAGTTTTTTTTCTAATGCCATTTGAGACCATGGTAATCATGACACATTATTCCTTTGTAACATACATGAACTCAAATTAAAATTCATTTGATCCAATTTTAGGTTTTGGTTTAGTTAAGGACTTTCAAATGTGAAAATTTCTATCGTTGAAAAATGACATTTTTACAAAGGACTTCAAAGGACTTCAAAGGACTCATATAATAAAAGATAAGTTAATGGTAAAAAATATGAGATGATAAATAACCTATTAGACACACTAAAAAAACATTCATAATTTCAAAAATGTGGAATCTTAAAACTTTGAAAATTGAAAATTTCAAAATTAAAGAGTGCTTTATCACATATAAAAGGGGTATAATGTACACGATGTAATGAACAAAAATTTTAGTTTATATTACAATAAATTCCACTTTAGAAACTAACATTTTTTGGTATGATTTCAAATTATCATCATTTTTAAAGATGAAATGTAGAATTTGTAAGAAACTTATACATTTTACAAATTCCTATTTAAATTAAAAATTATTTCTTTGACTTATTAGGGCAATTCTAATCATTTTTCATAACAAGTTACAATAAAAATCATTCAAAAAATCATTCATATGAAAAAGTTATTTTGGGGGAAAAAGACATGCAAGACTAATGTAAAAAGTAATGCTTGTGGCTCCTTTGAGTGCATTTTGACCCATCTTGTTATTTTCCCTATTATAAGGGACAGTCTATACCTTTAAAGTTGCTCCTTTGTTTTTGGAATCACAAGACTTACATGATGAACATTATTTAAAGGTGTTTATAGCCTTTTTGTTACATGCATCTTCTTGCCTTTCATTTGGAATTTGCTCATCTTTATCGCCTACTTGATTTAATTGCTTTTGCAAATTCCTAATTACCATTTTTGACATATTGACACAACATTTCAAAAAACACACCAAATAATTTTTTTTTAAAATGACAAAATCCAATATTAAATCTTTGAAATTCACACCCTAGGGATGATGACCAAACATTAATGAACAAAATACACCTTTTAACATGACATGCAAAAACATCTATATTTATTAGACATGTTCAAATTAAACTCATTTGTAAATTGAAATTCAAAAGATAAGAAGACAACTCTACAAATGTATAACCAAATGAAAGGAATGAGAAGTTTTCCAAACTAACTTTTTTATATATAGTTAGTGGAATTTAATAGTAGTTAAACTAGTTACTAAATGTTAACAAAGCTAATTCAAATACTAACGAATGTTAATACAATTCTGATTAACTAACAAGTAATTAATTAATTAACATTTGTAAAGATATGGATTAACATATAAAAAGATCAAAATTACTATCCTCATAGTCCTTGATTAACAATGTGATTCTATTATATATTGTAACATTTTCAAGAGCTTTTCAACGATTCAAAGATCATTTAATGCAAACAAGTTTAGTCCCCAAACCTTGTTGCAAAGATTTGACTCCATGTTAGTTTTAATTCTCAAACTAAAAATACATTTAACAATGTTAAGGTTCTTCCCTTGCATTTTCACACATTTTCAACTCATCCTTAGGTGTGTGTTTGAAGCATCAATTTTGACTCATTTGCCTTCTATTGCCCTAGTTTTGGTTATAAGCTAAGACCCATACCATAACACAATTTTTGTTTTGTTATATGACAAATGCATACATGTAAGTTAACATGGAGGATGTGAATTATAGTATATGATTAGGATGTGGTTCTTAAAATAAAGGGCCTAAGATGAAGCAATAACCAAGTTGGGCCTTGCATTTTATGATTTTTTCACACATGTGAGCTTCACATATTGTAAAGGATGCAACAAACATTATCATAAATTTCAACATATGTTGATCACAAAGCTTGAGAGGGTGGGGAGGTTTTTACCAATGTTGGTAAGTTTAGGTTATTGGCAAGTTAAGGTTAAAATTTTAAGTTAGGTTTTGAAGTATTTGGAACAAATGTCCAAAAAATTGAGAAAATTGGATTTGAATCCAAATGTTGAAATTACCTTTGTTGGAAATTAGAATTGAAACTTGAACTAGGCTATTGTCCTTATAAAATGAGTTTAGGTTCTTTGAAAGTGTAAATATCAAGGCTTTTAAAAATTCATCCCCTTCTTTCAAAAGAACAAGCCACCCCCATTCTAAAGGGGTAAAAAATTGATGCCTTATTTTATTAGATGTTGAGATTTTGTTTTCTTGATTGCATACCTCCCCAATTTTCTCATGCATTAATACCCCATTCCTCACGATCGTGGGTACATTTTTATGTAGATTATAAGTTCTCATTGGGTGCAATGTAAATGGAACCAACCCAATTTGTAATTTAGACCAACCTCCAAATTCTTGGGAAGTTTCTAGAACCAAGGGTTTTGCAAATCTAAAAAACTATCCTCAAACCCACACTTGAGGTTCTATGAAATTTATAAAATTAAAAAAAAAAAACTAAAAACTAAAATTGAAAATTCCTTTCAAAATAAAAAAAGGACAACATTAGTTCTTACACCTATGCTATAAGAATGGGAGGGATTTTGTGCACATTAAATAGGAATATGATCCATCTTTTTCATTGTAAAAGGTATATTCATAGATGTAAATGCCATCCAAATATGTTGGGAATTCTTTGGAAACATTTTAAGAAAGTAAATAAATAAATAAATATATCCAAGTAAGTGCACATGGATGGATATTTTATGAAGGCTATATATAGTATATCATGATTGTTTGAGTAGAGTTTGATTCAATCATGTTTTCAAAAATGAAAATTATTCTTGTATTATGTTTTTTGATCATGTTACACATGGAATGTTCAAATCCCAACCTAATTTTCAAAATGGTTACATTTTTTTGTTGTGAAATTGTTTTACATATGTTAATTTCTTTACAATAATCTTTAGTCTAAAGAGTTATAAATTCCTTTCTTCTTATAATTGGGTGCATTTTTGTTAAAATGAGGCAAGCCTTTTGTAATAAAATCCTTTTTTTGTTTCAATTCATAAATTAAATTGGTGTTGAATTTGTTGAAT
>Ga0116229_10006039_pt1 | contig 19605 bp, 15 predicted proteins | sample S1TSphgellanicum_3_FD_87313 | JGI IMG/M metagenome (GOLD analysis project Ga0116229, IMG submission 87313) | Host-associated microbial communities from peat moss isolated from Minnesota, USA - S1T2_Fc - Sphagnum magellanicum MG | ecosystem: Host-associated > Plants > Peat moss > Unclassified... | reverse complement strand
GCGCTCGTCGGCGCGCTCGCGGCGCTCGCGATCCGCCATCAGACGCTCAACCTGTTCTCGTTGATCGCGATCGTCATGCTCTTCGGGCTCGTTGCGAAGAACGGTATCTTGCTCGTCGACTACGCGAACCAGCAACGTCGGAAGGCGGGGCTCGACGTCTATCAAGCGATGCTCGCCGCCGCGACCACGCGGTTCCGGCCCATCTTGATGACGACGGCCGCGATGATCTTCGGCATGCTGCCGCTCTCGCTCGGCATTACCGAGGGCGCGCGCGAACGCGCATCGATGGGCACGGTGCTCATCGGTGGGCTTTTGAGCTCGCTCGTCCTCACGCTCGTGCTCGTTCCCGTCATCTACACGTACGTGATGGAGTGGGCGGACCGGCGCGCGGCCAAACGCGCGGCGAAGCGCGCCCGCGACGCCGAGCCGGACGAGCAAGAGCCGCACGGCATGCCGAGCTTCCCGCTCCCGGCGGGAGCCCAGCTACAAGAACGTGCAAGCTTGCGCGAACGGGGTACGGTCTAGACGGCCGCCTTCGCGTTCGAAGGCGCCCCGTGCCCCGCTTGGGGGCCGCGCCCACGTCGTCGGAGGTTCCGTTGTCCCCTAAGATCGTTCGTTCGCTCGTCGCAGCTGGAGTCGGCACCGCCGCGGCTCTCGGCGCCGCGCTCCCCGCCTGGGCGCTCACCGTGACCGTTGACGGTCAGGCCGTCGCCTTCAATCCACCGCCGATCGAGCGGGCGGGTCGCGTGTTCGTCCCGCTCCGCGGCGTGTTCGAGCGGCTCGGCGCGAGCGTCGTGTACGCAAACGGGACGATCAACGCCACCGGAAACGGCCGCAACATCCAACTCCACATCGGCTCGACCCAGGCGACCGTGAACGGCAGCGGCCAGTTGCTCGACCAGGCGCCGTTCGTGATCGGCGCGAGCACCTACGTGCCGCTGCGCTTCGTCTCGGAGGCGCTCGGTGCGGGCGTGAATTACGACGGCGCAAACCAAATCGTGGCGCTCAATACGCCCGCCGGCGGTGGGCCGCCGCAGGGCGGACCCCCGCCCGTCGCGCGGCATTTGTTGCGCGAGCTGGAGCCCGGCCGTAACGCAACCGTCGGGTCGCGTCAGCCGACGGTCTCGGCGAATTTCGCGCAGCCCGTCGACCCCAATAGCCTCCAGCTTACGCTCGATGGCCTCGATATTTCACGGGATGCGACGCGATCGGACACCGGTTTCATCTACGCGCCGCCCTCGCCGCTGCAGTCGCGGCCGCACACCGTTTCGGTTTCCGGCAACCTCGCTAGCGGTCAGCCGTTCCAAGAGTCGTGGCACTTCTCAACGGGCGCATCGTCGTATCGGAACTCGCTCTCGATTTTGGAGCCGATCGACGGCGCCGGCGTGGGGCGCACGTTCGTCGTGCGCGGACGCAGCGTTCCCTATGCGCTCGTGCATGTCGATGCCGGTGCGTCGGCAAATTTCGTCGGCCGTTCGTTTGCGTTCGGAACCGGCAATGCCAGCGTCGATACGACGGCCGACGGGAACGGCAACTTTTCGGTTCCTATAACCGTACGATCGTTCCCCGGTGCGACGATCGGCGTGACGATCACGTCGACGGATCCGCAGTCGCGCGAGAGCGCGCAGAGGAAGCTTCAACTTTCGGCCGTCGTCTCGTAGGGATCGGATGAGCGAGCACAACCGGGCCTTCATCACGGGTGCCGCGAGCGGCCTCGCGCGCGGGATCGCAATCGATCTCGCGCGCCACGGCTATCGCGTGGCCTTCACCTATCGTCCAGGGGGAACGAATCCCGAGGAGACGCTCGCGGCGATCCGCGCGACGGGTGGCGTCGAGGCCGTGGCCATCGCCGCCGATCACGGGGTGACCGGGGAGACGGCGCGGAGTATCGAGGAGGCCGTCGCCGCGCTCGGCGGTCTCGACGTGTACGTGCACGCGGTGGGTCCGATCGTGGTGAAGCGCTTCGAGAATTCGACGGCCGAGGACGCGCGTGCGATGATCGCCGGCAACTTCGAGAGCGCGGTCGAGGGCGCGTTCGCGGCACTTCCGGGTATGCGCGAGCGAGGCTACGGGCGGCTCGTGTATTTCGGGATGAACGGGAGCCATCTCACGCAGCCCGCGCGCGGGATGAGTTTGTACGGTGGAGCGAAGGCCGCCGTGGTTGCGTTCGCGCGCACGCTCTCGCTCGAGGAAGCGAAACGCGGGATCACCGTCAACGTGATCGAGCCGGGCGATATCCGCGACAAGACCGTCGACCGCGCAGGGTCGTTGAAAATCCCGGCCAACAATCCGACCGGCCATGCGGGGTCGTGGGAAGACATCGCGGGCGCCGTGCGTTTTCTCGTTTCCGAGGAGGCCGATTTCATCAACGGTATGACGATGAGCGTGAATGGAGGACTCGTGGAGTCGCACGAGTGAGCGCGCGATGACCCTCGTGGTGTGGATCGTCGTCGCGCTCGTGATCGTCGTGCGCGCGATCGTCGCGTTCACGTTGCCGCTTACGGGCGACGAGGCGTACTATTGGGAGTGGAGCCGGCACCTCGCGTGGGGCTATGTCGACCATCCACCCGCCGTCGCCGCGACGATCGCCACGTTCTCGATCTTCGGGCAGACGCCCGGGCTCGTGCGGCTCGGGTTCGTGATCTGCGGGTCGATCGCATCGATCGCGATCGCCGGTTGCGCGACCACGATCGCGAACGATGCGCGCGCCGGAGCGGTCGCGGCCCTCGCGCTCGCGCTCACGCCGCTCGCCTCGCTCGCGTTCGGTTCGGCATCGCCCGACGGGCCGTATCTGATGTTCTGGGCGCTCGCACTCTGGGCCGGCGCGCGTGCGTTCAAATTCGACAAGCCACTCGACTGGGTCGCGCTCGGCGCGGCGATCGCGGGCGTGCTGCTCTCGCGCGTGCTCGGCTTCGCGTTGCTCTTCGGCGTGTGCGCGTATGCGTTGACGCCCGGTATGCGTCACGTGTGGCGGCGCGGCATGCCGCTCGCGCTCGCCGTGACGGCGGTGCTCTTCGCGCCGTGCGTGATTTGGAATGCGACGCACGGCTGGGTGACGTTCCTCTTCGGGCTCGTGTATCGGCACGAGGAGACGCACGGGTTTTCCGTGCTGCGCGCCGCGCAGCTGCTGCTCGCGCAAGCCGCCGCGTATTCGCCCGGTATCTTCGTCGCCGTGTTGCTGCTCGCGATCCGTCCGCGTAACGCGTTCCTCGCGTGGACCGCGGTCCCGCAGCTACTCGTCGTGACGCTGCTTTCGTTTTTCGAGCGCGTCGAGATCCATTGGATCTTCGGCACGCTCGTGTCGCTTTCGGCGATGCTCGGGATCGCGTACGTGCAGCTCTCGCATCGGCTCAAGATCGTCTGGGCCACGATCTGCGTCGTGCCGGGCGCGATCCTCGTGCCGGCGATCCTCGCCGTGACCTTCGCGCCGGTGCCGATCTACAAGATCGTGAATCGCGAGACGGGCGCGCAACTGCGCCACGGCGGCCCCTTCGAGATCATGACCTATTCGATGGTCGCACGCGATGCGAAGAAGCTCGCCGCCGACCGCGATGCGATCGTGATGACCGACGGCTACGGGCTCTCGTCGGTGATGGATTTCGATGCCGGCATTCCGCCCGTCGTGATCGGCTATAACTGGCAAGGTCGCGAGTCGCGCAACTGGTATCTCGATGCGGAGCGGCCCTCGCGCGCGCTCTTCGTCGACAAGGAGCCGCTCTCGACGCGCCCGGACATCGCGCTGCACTTGCATCGCGCGTGCGCGAGCGTGAGCGACGGCGGGACGCACCTCTACAGCTTCGGTGGCACGACGCCGCGCCCGTATTACTTCACGTGGTGCGAGGGGTTCTCTCCGGACGGAATGGCGATCTTGCGCTGGGAGCGCGAGCCGGCGCACGTGGGTGCTTGATTACATCCCGTTGACGGCGGCCGCGGGTCGCCGGCTCGCGACGGCCGAGCTGCGAACGCTCGCGACCGATCGTATGCGCGAGCTCGGATATGCGTACGTTGCGAACGAGTTCGTTCCCAGCAATACGTCGCTTCGGTTCGACGTCATAGGAATTGCGAAGTACACGCGTCAAGTTCGCATCTACGAGATCAAGTCGTCGCGCGGCGACTTCCTCAGCGACGGCAAATGGGAGAAGTACCTCGATTACTGCACGCATTTTTCGTTCGTCGCGCCTGCGGGCGCGATCTTCCGTTGGGAGCTTCCACGCAACGTGGGGCTCATCGAGTACGGCGCGCCCGCGTTCGAAGCGATGCGTCGCGCGCGGCGCTTCGGTATGACGATCGTGCGTGAGGATTGTCTGCGGGCCACGCGTCCCTCGCAACGGCTCCGCGAGCAGGTCGAGGACCGAGCGTGGATCGCGCTGCTCGAGACGATCGCACTCGCGTCGCGTTCCGGTCCGCCGGACGTGACGTTCGAGGGAGGCGCGGGAATCTGAAGTCGCCATCTGCGGCCCGAGTGCTCGCCGTCGCAGCGATCGCGTGTGCGAGCGCGTGCGGCCACGCGCCTCCGCCGAGCGTCGCATCGAATGGCGTGCCGCCCAGCATTCGTGCGTTGCCGACGGCGACGCCGGCTCCCGCGTGGAGTCCCGCGCAGCGTGCCGCGCTTTCGCGAACGCTATCGTCGATTTTCTCCGACGACATCACGGAGCACGAGACGGGTATCGTCGTCGCGTCGGCCGAGGGCGAGACGCTCTTCGATCGACGCGGTTCCGTGCCGGTCGCGCCGGCGTCGACGCTCAAACTCGTGGTGGGCGCGACGGCGCTCAATCGTTTAGGACCGAAGCATCGCTTCGAGACCCGCTTCGTGGCCCTCGCGCCGCCGGGCGACGACGGCGTACTACGTGGCGGGCTCTGGCTCGTGGGTGGCGGCGATCCCTCGCTGACCTCGGACGATCTGAAGCGCGGCGTGGGCGTTCTCTCGCGCAGCGGCATCCGGCAAATCGACGGAACGCTCGCGATCGACGATACCGCATTCTCGGGACCCGAGCAGAATCCGCGCTGGGATCCGGACGACCTCGACTACGATTACGCGGCGGGCACGAGTGCGATCTCGCTCGACGAAGATACCGTCGAGTTCGACGTGACGCCCGATCCGAACGGCGGCCCCGCGCACGTGAAGCCCGTGCCCGACAACGTTTCGATCACGTTCACGGGCTCGATCGCGACGGTCGGTAGCTCCGGCGACTCGTTCGTTTCCATCGAACGCAAGACCGAATCGCCGACCTTTGGTGCGAGCGAAGCCGATGCGGCGGAGACGGAGCCGAGTAACGAGTACGTGCTCGACGGGCGGATCGTGCAAGGCATCACGCAGCAGTTCTACAAGCCCGTGCTGGGCATGCCGGGTTACGTCGGCGGCGTCGTGACCGCGATGTTGCAAGACCGTGGCATCGATCTCGCCGGTGGCTATCGTGCGGGTGCCGCACCATCGGATGCGGTGCCGCTTTGGCAGCATCGTTCGGGTCCGCTCGAGGACATCGAACGCGAGATGCTCGTCAACTCGAACAACCACACCGCGGAGACGTTCCTACGCATCCTCGGAGAAACGTCGGGGCACCCGGGCACGGACGCCGCGGGTATCGCGGTCGAGAAGAACGAGCTCACGCGGCTCGGCGTACCGCACGATCGCATGACGCTCTACGACGGGAGCGGCCTCGCACCGAGCGATCGCATCATGCCGCTGACGCTCGCGAAGTTACTCTCGGCCGAGACGCGCTCCGCCTACGGCGAAACGTTCGTGCGCAGCCTCCCGCGCGTTGGAATCGAAGGCACCGTCAAGAGCCACAACCTCACGGACGCCGCGGGACGCGTACGCGCGAAGAGCGGCCACATCGAAGGCGTGAACGGCCTCGCAGGCGTCGTGCAGACGAAGCATCACGGCCGCGTCTCGTTCGCATTCATCGTCAACTCGTCAAACGCCAACGCCGGCGACGTCTACGACGAAATGGACCGCGCACTCGACGCCCTCGCGGACTCGTAGCGCGTCACAACTCGTCTAACCGGAATTCATTGAGAATTCATCTGTCGGTGGTATGATGCGCGAATGAAGCTTGCGGCTAAGGCGGATGTTGCGAAGAAGAAGATTTCGATCTCTTTAAATCGTGACATCGCCGAGAAGATCCGAGAGGAGGCCGGAGACCGCGGCGTTTCGGAATGGATCCAGAAGGCCGCTCTCCTTCGGCTTCAGGCCGGCAGCCTCGCGTGGCTGATGGCCGAATACGGGGTCACACTGAGTCCCGAAATGCTTGCCGAGGTCGATGCAGAGTGGCCGACCGACGCCTAATCCTCGATAGCGGAGCGCTGTCGAAGCTTGCCGCAGGCGACGAGCGTACGTTGGCGTGGCTATACCGCTCCACCGAGGAGCAGATCGCCTTGGGAATCCCTGCGCCGGTCGTCGCGGAAACGTTCACCCGTGGTCCGACGGACGCTCGACTGCATCGCGCCATCTCATCGCCGAGTTTCATTCTCGAAACGACCTATGATGTCGGCCGCGCTGCCGGCCGAGTTCGATTTCGCTCTAAGCAACCAGACAAAACGATTGACGCGATTGTGATCGCGACCGCTGCGCAATTCCCTCGGTCCATCGTACTGACGAGCGACCCCGACGACCTAAGCCTACTCTCAAGCTATTGTCCGGAGGCCGCCCTCGCTATTCGGTCAGTGAATACCATGCCGCGCAGAAGAACCGCGCGGCGAGGGTCGACATAGTCGCTCGCAGCCGTCTTCGTGACGGCCGCGTCTCGTTCGCATTCATCGTCAACTCGTCAAACGCCAACGCGGGCGACGTCTACGACGAAATGGACCGCGCTCTCGACGCCCTCGCGGATTCTTAGCGCTCGACTTGCGGTTGCGAGTGGGGTTGGCCCCCCATGGTCGGGACGCGCGGCGATTGGTATCGTGAGACCTATGAACCGTGCTTTGAATCTCGTCCCGGTCATGGCAATTTTGCTTGCCGCTTGTTCTTCGAACTCGAGTGGGCCGGCAGCGGCTTCCGGCGCGCCAGCCGCGCCGCGGCCGAAAGTCGGCGGGGCGACGTATGTCAACTCCGCGGCATTGCCGGATCGAATGGCGACAGGGCCGGTCACGGACCCGGGGCTGAACGATATGGTGGCCGTCAACATGACGATGCCTGAGGGATGGAAGCTCCAGGGTCTCGAGATCTTGGCGCCGTGTACGCCCTTTCCATATCCCGTATTCCGAGCGTATTCGCCGGATGGCTTGATGCAACTCCGCCAGGAGCCGCTAATCGGATGGAATTTCGGCCCCGGCGCTAATCGAAGCGGCTGCGTGAACGTCGCCAGCGCCGTTTCGGCCGCAGATTTCCTAAAGTATTACGTGGGAACGATGAAGGGAGGGGCGCACGTGGTGGGGCCGATGCCCGTTCCCGCGGCCTATTCACAAGCGGCGCAAAAAGCTGCCGCGCAATCTAACCAGAACGGTAATATCGGACCGAAAATACTTCAATTACATTACTCCGCGGATACGGCGGCGTTGCGCGTACAAGTGGTCAACGGGTCGTTCTTGGTCGAAGAACGTCTACGAGCCGCGGTGCATTGCGGAGCGAGATCCACGTCGCAAGCGTCGGCGGGTGGAACGTGCTACGCCATCGTCGACGTGCTATCCGCGCCCCGCGGAAAACTGGATGCGCTCGTGCAGTTGGCGGACAAAAATGGCCTGCCGCGTTGGACGGGAAATCCGGCGTGGGGCAAGGCGTTGCTGCAGCAGTTGACGGAACGAAACCAGCGCATCGGCCAGCAAATACTGGCAAATGGCAGGGCCGAATCGCAAGCGGCCAGTGCGATGTTGTACAACGCATTTCAGCAGAACATGGCGCGCTCGGCTTCCGAGCACGCGGCGTTCATGCAGCAGCAGGAAGCGTCGTTCGAAAGCTCCATGAACAATGCCAACGCCGCGATGAACGCGCGTTCGACGGCGGCATCGGACTTCGTCGACTACGCGCTCGACCAACAGACCGTCACGGGAGCGGGCGAAACGACGAAAGTTTCGAGCGCGTATTCCCAGACCTGGGTGAACGGACAAGGCCAGTACTATCAGACCAATCTTACGAACGTGAACCCAAACGGTGTGCTTGCGGGGAATTGGACGAAGGCGACGGTCGTGCACGGTAACGGGCAACCGAAGTAGCGCTCACGCGCGTAGTTGTCTCCGGGAAGAGATCCCGAGTTTGGTAAAGACCGATGCCAAGTGCTTCTCGACGGTCTTGTGACTGATCGAAAGTTCCCGCGCGATTTCGAGATTGGAGAGACCGCGGTTCGCGAGCGACGCGATCTCGCGCTCGCGCGGCGAGAGGAAGACGGCGGCGCCGTCCGCGGTTTCGAAGGACGGCGCCTCGGCTAGCGCCTCGCCTGCGAGGCGTCGCACGTCGTAGGCTGCGCCGCATCGTTCGTAGAGCGCGAGCGCTGCCTCGGTTTCGCCCGCGACCTCGCGTGCTTCCGCTTCGAGGAGCGGCATGCGCAATCGCGCGAAGCCGGCGGCCGCAGCGCGGGCGTGAGATCGCGCTTCCTCCGCTCGCCCGTTGTGGCGCGCTTCGTACGCGTCGAATAGGGCGAGCGCGGGCCTCTCCGCGGGCTCCGCGGTGCCGACGGCGGCGCGCGCCAAATAGTCGCGTGCCAGAACCCGATCGGGCGCATCACCGTAGCGGCCGATCGCGAGCAACGTCAACACGTTTCCGCGCATCAATTCGCAATCCGGCAAGACGCTATGGAGTAGGCGCGCCGCGTCCGCGCGCCGGCCGCGGCGCACGAGAATCTCGGCGAACCCTGCGCCGCACTCGATCTCGAGTTTGCGCGTACCGCTCGATTCGAAACGATCGAACCATTTCTCCATCATCGCGGTATCTCCGAGGTGTGCGGCGACGATCGTTCCCCACGCGCTCGCAAACGTGAAGTTCACGTGATTTTCGGATGTGGTCGGCACGGCTTCGACCGCGGCACGCGCGCGCTTGAGGTCGCCGCAGAGCAGATATGAATATGCGGAGAACGCGCGACCGCTCTCTTCGACGTAGCCGTTTTTCGACTCGCGCGCGATGGCGAGGGACCGCTCGACGTTGGCGAACGCTTCTTCATGAAGGCCGAAGAACGAGAAGCACATCGCGCCGTTGGCGTGCGCCGCCGCAAGGCGACGGATCGGCCCGTTATGCGCGGTATCGACCCACGCTTGGTGTTCTCGCCTAAACGTGTCGATATCGCCGACGGTCATCGCGACCCAAGACGCGACGTTGTGGAAGCGCGTGACGAGATCGGGCGCGCCCGAGAAGCCGCTTACGTCGACCTGGCCGAGATGGTGCGCGGCCTGCGTCGGAAACCACAACGTCGCGGCCAGCCACGCGAGGCCGAGATGCACGCGGCTGCGCGCGAGCGCTTCGCCCGGTGGGAGCCGCCCGAGCATCGCCTCCAAAGGCGCGGTGGGCGCGGCCATACCCGCGGTGTACGCAAGCACCGCTGCGTGAACGCGGCAGGTCGCTTCGCGGTCGTAGTCGCCCGCGCTTCCGAAAACGTCGGCGGCTTCGCAATAGGTGGCGTGCGCGAGTTCGGTCCAGGTGAGCGCGAAGCGTTGCTCCGCCATTTTTACCAGAATGTTGCCGCGTGCGATGGATGCGGGGGGAGCGCTCTCGAGCGCGCGCTCGTAAAACGCGATCGCGTCCTCGTATGCGAAGACTTTGACGGCCGCATCGCCTGCGAGTTCGTTGTAGCGAGCCGAAGCTTCGCCCTCGCCCGCCGCCCACCAGTGATATGCGAGGCTTTCGATCGAGCGTTGCTCTTCGGGGGCGTGTTCGAGGGCGAGCGCGACCATGCGATGGAGCGGTCGAATTTCGGACGTCAGAAAGTCCCCGTACAGCGCTTCACGCGTGAGCCGGTGCCGGAAGCGAAAGACCTTCGGGCCGACCTCCTCGATGAGTTGGAAATCGCGTGCGCGGCGCAGCGTCGGTAAGAGTCCGGCGGGCTCGGTCGCGAGCGTCTCGGCCAACAGGTCGAGTCCGAACGTTCGCCCGATGACGGCGGACTGTGCGATGACGCGGCGCTCGTCCGGAGCGAACGGATTCAAACGCTCGAGGAGCGTCGCACGGATCGAGTGGGGCAAGTCTCGTTCGCGCGCGCTCTTACGGGTGGAATCTTGCTCGACCGCACTCTTGAGGAGCTCTTCCGTGAAGAACGGATTGCCCTCGCCGATGCGCGCGACGTTACGCCGCGTTTCCTCCGGAAGCTCGAAGCCGGAAAGCGCTCCATCGATAAATGCGCGCAGTTCGATTCCGCTCAGCGGCGATAGGTCGATGCGACCGGCGCGAGACGCGCGCGAGATCTTCGAAATTCCGTTTGCGGCCGGATGGCCTTCGTGAACGTCCTCCGACCGGAACGATGCGAGGACGAGGAGCCGCATCGAGCCGACCTTTTGGCCGAGGTACGCGAGCAACTCGAGCGTGGCTGCGTCCGCCCAATGGAGATCCTCCACGACGAGAATCGTGGCCTTGCGCGCGGTCAGCGCCGCGAAGCGCGCCACGATCGCGTCCATCTGCTCGTGCTTCGATTCGACCGGCCCCCGGTCGATCGCGTCGGCATCCTCGCTCCCGAGTGCGTCGAGAATCGGGGCGTACGGTCGTCCGCCGAATTCCGAACAGTAGCCCTTGAGGATGCGCCAACGCGAATACGCGAGCGCGTCACAAAACTCGGCGATCAACCGCGACTTGCCGAGCCCGGCGTCCCCCGAAATGAGGACGATTCCGCCGTGCGACGATGCGGCAGCCAACCGGCGTTCCTGAAGGTACGCCAGTTCCTCGCGACGGCCGACGAACGGCCGACAAATCACCGGACGAACGATCATGAGTGGCGAGCTTTCTTCGGGGCTGTGGCCGGCTCCCCATAGCAGGCTTCCAAGGGGGCCGCGTTTTCGAGCCATAATCCAGCGGGATGGTTTCTCCAGCGATCGGTTACGCGCTCATCATGCGGCTCGAAATGCCCTCCACGGCGGGGGCGTTCGGCACCCTTGCGAACGCGATCGGGGACGCCGGCGGCATCATCGCCGCCGTCGACATGCGCTCGGTCGGCAAGAGCACGGTAACGCGGGACGTCACCGTTACGGTCGGCTCCGATGCCGTCGCGAACGCCGTTCGGGCGTCGATCGAGCGGCTCGAGGGCGTGCGGCTCGTGAGCGTCTCCGATTCCACGTTCGTGGCGCACCTCGGCGGGAAGATTTCGATCCAACCGAAGATCACGGTGAAGACACGCACGGACCTCTCGAAGGTCTACACGCCGGGCGTCGGCCGCGTCGCGCAAGCGATCGCCGCGGACCCTTCGAAGGCCTTCGCACTGACGATCAAGCGCAATAGCGTGGCCGTCGTTACCGACGGTACCGACGTTCTCCGGCTCGGCGACGTGGGTCCGCTTGCGGCGGCGCCGGTGATGGAGGGCAAATGTATGCTCCTCAAGCAGTTCGCCGATATCGACGCGTTTCCGATCTGCCTCGATACGAAAGACGTCGACGAGATCGTGGAAACGATCGTCCACATCGCGCCGATCTTCGGCGGCATCAATCTCGAAGACATCTCGGCACCGCGTTGCTTCGAGATCGAACGCAAACTGCGCGCGAGACTCGATATTCCGGTGATGCACGACGACCAACACGGCACCGCCGTCGTGATTCTCGCCGCGCTCATCAACGCGGCCAAGGTCGTCGGCAAGCGCATGGAAGATCTCACCGTCGTGGTCGCGGGCAGCGGCGCTGCCGGCACGGCGACGATGGAGATGCTGCTGGCCAAGGGCGTGCGCGACGTGATTCCCGTCGAGCGTTCGGGCGCACTCAATCGCGACGATCGGTACGACGACTCGCACTTCACGTGGCTCGCCGAGCATACGAATCGTGAGAATCGGCGCGGGTCGCTCGTCGAGGTGCTCAAAGGTGCCGATGCGTTCATCGGCGTGTCGGCGCCGAATATCTTACGCCCCGAAGATCTGCAGCGCATGGCGCGCGATCCGATCGTGTTCGCGATGGCGGCGCCGACGCCCGAAATCATGCCACATCTCGCCGCGCCGTACGTCGCGGTCATGGCGACGGGCCTCAGCCAGTTTCCGAATCAGGTCAGCAACCTGCTCGCGTTCCCAGGCATCTTCCGTGGCGCGCTCGATTGCCGCGCGTCGACGATCACCGAGGGTATGAAGCTCGCGGCCGCCGATGCGATCGCGGGCATCATCACCGACGACGAGCGTGGCCCGGAGTACGTGGTGCCGAGCGTGTTCGATACGCGCGTCGTCGACGCCGTGGCGCGTGCCGTGGCCGCCGCGGCCGCCGAGGACGGGGTCGCGCGGCGGCAGTTGTTGGTGGCCGAAGGGGAAGATCTCGCCGCGCCCGTCTAATACGAACAGTCCCCTATGACAGCCACGGATGCTCGCCCCAGAATTCTCATCATCGAAGACGATCCCGACATCGCCTCGTTCGAAGAAACGATGCTCGACCGGGCCGGCTATCAGACGCGCATCGCCGCGACCGGCCGCGAAGGGCTCGATCTCGTGAAGAGCTACGCGCCCGACGTCGTACTCCTCGACATCGGCCTGCCCGATATGTCGGGGCTCGACGTGTGTACGACCGTCGCGGAAACGGCCGACGCGTACATCCTGATGGTCAGCGGCCATTCGGGCGAGGACGTCAAATTGACCGGGCTCGGGCTCGGTGCTGACGATTTTATCAGCAAGCCGTTTTCGGGTAACGAACTCGTCGCGCGGATCGCGTCGTTTCTGCGTCGGCGCGAACGCGGACGGCAACGCGATCACGACGGCCGCTTGCAGGTGGGCGACGCGGCGCTCGTGCGCGACCTCCACACCCTCGAGAAAGAGGGGCGCTCGGTCTCGCTCACCGCACTCGAGTTTCGTTTACTTTGGTTCTTAACCGAAGCCGACGGCCGCTTGCTCACGCGCGCGCAGATTCTCGAGCGCGTGTGGAACGACGTCTCCGGGGTTCCGACGCGCGTCGTCGACGTGCACGTTGCTGCATTACGAAAAAAACTCACGGGCGTCGGCGCGTCGCTCCAAATCTCGTCGGTTCGCGGAATCGGATACCGACTCGACGCTTCCTCGTGACGGCGACCCCGGCACCTTCGGCTTCGCCTGACCCACAGGCGGAAGCGATCTTCGCACGCGCCCGCGCGGCGCTGCTCGCACGCGTGTATCCCTCGGAGATGACCTATCGCGTGCGCGTCAGCGGGTTGCAGGGCACGACCTGGGCGGTCCGCACGTACAAGACCTACGAGCGGTGGCCGTCGGGCCGCTTGCACGCGCCGACGATCAGCGATGAGGAGACGGAGGATCCCTCCAAACCGAAGGGGTCGAACATCGGCATCTTCGCTTTCAACGTCGGCGGAACGGGCGAGTCGCTCAAAGACGTGGTCGGAACGCCGCTGCTCGGCGTCACCTATGCCTTCGGTCTCGTGCCGCCACCGCACGACGTGCCGCTCCCCGGCGATACACCGACACCCGCTCCCGGTGCGCCGCGTACGATCGGCGGCGTCACGTCGCTCGCGCGAACGTACGACGTGCACCTCGCCGGCGAGGAAACGATCGGCGGCAACGCGTGTTGGCATCTGACGCTCAAGCCACTCGGCAACCCCGGGACGTATCGCGTTCGCGATCTCTACGTCGAGGAGTCGAACGATCAGATCGTGCGCCTCAAAACGGATGGAAACTTTACCATTAAACCGACGGGCTCGGGGATCTGGACCGTCGACTACACCGAGGTGGACGGCTCGTGGTATATCTCCGATGAGGTCTCGAGCGGCGCGGTGAGCGGCGACTCGGGTTCGTTCGACAAGCTCGATGTGAAATTCATCGACCCCAAAGCCGACCCGGGAGAAAATCTCGACTTCGGACTCGCCGGTTCTGACGACGGGACGCTGCTCGAGGAGCCGGCGACCTAAGTCGGGAGTGCTTCCTTCGCCGGGCATTCCAACAGGAGGGCCTCGGCGCGCACCGTATGCGTGGGTCGCCATGGGTCCCATCCAGCGTACGATCGCGTTTCTCACCGTTCTCGCATGCGCGGGCGTGCCGAACTCGGCAACGAGCGCGCCCCACCTCCCGCAACCGGTCACGTTTCAAGCGCCTGCTGGAGAGCGCGCCGCGGGTCCGCTCTCAGCAACCGACGACCTCAGCCGGATCTTGCCGTCGGGACGCATCGTGCGGCCTGCGGGGATCAGCGTCGTGGTCGGGATGAAGGCGCTCGGATTCGCACTGACGCCCGACGGGCGCTACGCGATCGTTTCCAACGACGACGAACGCGACGCGAACGCGACGAACGCGCTCGATCCGCAGACGACGGGTGGGTATTCGCTCGCCGTGGTGGATACCGCGACGATGACGGTCGTCTCGCGTTACCGGCATGCGAACGAAGCGTTCTTCGCCGGCATCGTCGCACTCGTGGATCCGACGGATCCGACGCGCGCGCTCGTCCTCGCGAGCGGCGGCCCATCGCACGCCGTGTTCGCGTTCGATCTCGCGGGCGACGGAACGTTGACGCCGGACGCTCGCCACACGATCGCGATCGCCGGTAACTCTTTTCCGGGCACGCTCGCGCTCTCGAGCGACGGTACGCGCGCGTTCGTGGTCGACAATCTCGGGAACGACGTCGCGCAGATCGATACGGCATCGCGTACGCTTGCGGGGCCACCGGTCGGCGTCGGATTCTTTCCCTTCGGTGCGGCGATGATGTCGCAGGGGCTGCTCGTCGCAAACGAGGGCTTGATGGCGTACGGCGCGCTTCCCGCTCCCACGATCGCACCACCGTTCGCGAACGTCGCACCCGATCTCGCGCACGCGTCGTCGCTCACGTGGCTACCCTTCGCTCCCGACGGTTCGCTCGCGGCGGCGAGCGCCGCATCGGCGATTCCGCTCGACCGCACGCCCGACGGCATTCGCGCGGTCGGCGGAGCGCATCCCGCCGCGATCGTCGCGCTCAAATCGAAACCGTACGCGTTCGTCGCGCTCAGCAACGTCGATCGCGTCGCGACCGTCGTGCTCGGATCGTTCCCGCGCGCCGTCGGCGGAACCGAGCTTCGTCTGTACGACCGCGGACCGTACGGAACGCAGCCGACGGCGCTCGCGCTCTCCGCGGATGAGAAACGTTTGTACGTCGCGCTCTCGGGCATCAACGCGATCGCGGTGCTCGATACGAAAGATCCGTTGCATCCGCATCGGATCGGACTGATTCCGACCGGCTGGTATCCCGATGCGCTCGCGCTATCGAGCGACGAACGCTATCTGTACGTTGCGAATGCGAAAGGCCTCGCGGACACCGATGCCAACTGGTCCACGTTCGAGCGCATCGATCTGCGTGCGACGGATCTGCGCAAGACCACGCCGAGCGCGCTCGCCGCGCTGCGCGCGATCGTGCAGCCGAAGGCGCCGAATCCGATCGTACCGCAACGGTTTCTCAGCCGTGGCAGCACCGTGATCAAGCACGTCGTGTTGATCCTCGAGGAGAACAAGACGTACGACGCGATGCTCGGCGATCTCACGGACGCTACGGGCGCGCCGTACGGCCCGGGAGATCCGGCATACGTGTCGTTCGGCGCGAGCGTGACGCCGAATCTGCACGAGCTCGCGCGTACGTTCGGGCTCGCGGGGAACCTCTACGCGGACGCCGAGGAATCGAACGCGGGCCATCAATTCGTCGCGGCCGGGATCGCGAGCGCGTATACCGAGAAGACGTTGCGCGGTGAGGACCCCGAAGACTATCCACGCGCGGGATACATCTGGAATTCGCTCGCCGTTCGTGCGAAATCGTATCGCGACTATGGCGACTTGCTGCGCGTGTCGGGCTACGTCGCGGGCGGCGCGGTCGACGACGACGCGCAGACGCTCGGTCTCGGCGGAACCTATTCGCTCGACGTCCCGGCGCCCGCCGTGCTTTCGGGGCACGTCGATCCGAACTACCCCGGCTGGAACGTGCACATTCGCGACGGCCGGCGCGCGACGGAATTCATTCGCGACTTCGATCCCTTCGTCAAGGCGAATGCGGTGCCGGCATTCACCGAGATCTGGTTGCCCGGCGATCACGGGAGCGCGGGGCCGAACGCTCCGGCGCTCCCGGAAGAAGTTGCGGACGGCGATCGGGCGCTCGGCGCGATCGTCGAGTATCTCTCGCATACGCCGCAGTGGAACAAGATGGCGATCGTTATCATGCCGGACGACGCACGGTCGACGCGCGATCACGTGAACGGACATCGCACCTACGCCGTCGTGGTTTCGCCGTTTGCGAAGCGTCACTACATCGGCATGCGCCATCTCTCGACGGTGAGCGTCCTGAAGACGGAAGAAGAGCTCCTCGGCCTGCCCGCGCTCTCGCTCGGTGACGAACTCGCGACCGACATGAGCGATTTCTTCACCCGCGTACCGGACCGAACGCCGTATCTCCACCTCGACGTGCCGTAGCCGTGAGGCGGAGGGGCTGCGTTCGCGCCGAACACGCCGAACGTGACCTCCGTGAAGTCGTCGTCGAAACACTCGTTCGCCGCACCGTTCGTCGTGAACGACGGCTCCGCGCTTCGCGCCGTGGTCGTCGTTCGCCCGGCCGCGAGTATTGCCGCGATCGAGCCCGTGCACGGCGAGTCTCATCCGATCGCGGACCGCGCGGCCGAACAACATCGGATCTTCACGGGCGTTCTCTCGTCCTTCGGCATCGCAACGATCGAGTCGGAGCCCGATGCGACCGCTCCCTTCGGCCCGCTGTGCGCCGATGGCGCGGTGATTTTCCCGGACGGCGCGTTTTTGATGCGGCCGAGCGACCTGCGCCGCCGTAGCGAAGTCGCGGCGCTCGAAGAAGCGCTCGCTCGCGTGGGAATTCCGATCGTCGGTCGTATCGATGCCCCCGGGCTGCTCGACGGCGGCGACGTGATCGTGGCGGGCGATACCGTCTACATCGGCGTCGCGAAGAAACGTCAGGCCGAGGTCGGTATTCCGTCTGCGGTTCACGGGAACGCATTCGGGCGGGAGCAGCTCGCGGCATACGCGATCTCGAAGGGCGCGCGCGTGGTCGAGGTTCCGATGGCCGCGGAGGTTCGGCGTCTCAAATCGGTCGCATCGTTGATCGCGGCGGAGACGATGCTCTTCTCGCCGGGACTCGTCGATGGTGCCGCGTTCGATGGGTTGCAAAAAATCGAAGCGCCGCGCGGTGAGGATTACGGTGCCGGCGTGCTCGCGCTCGGGAACAAGCGCGTGCTCGCGAACCTGCGCTTCCGCGAGACGACGCCGCTGCTACGCAAAGCAAAATTTACGGTCGAATCGATCGACCTGTGGGAGTTCGGGAAGATCGGCGCAACGCCGTCGGTCATGGCACTCGCGCTCAAGCGGGGCTAAGCGCGTGCGCGTCGCCGTCTTCTCCGATATTCACGGGAATATCCGTGCGTTCGATGCGTGCCTCGCTGATCTGCGTGAGCAAGGCGGTGCCGATACGATCGTCGGCGCGGGCGACTATTGCATGGACGGTCCGCACCCGGCCGCGGTCCTCGAGCGACTCACGGAGATCGGCGCGCTCTGCGTTCGCGGAAATACGGATCGGTACGTGTCGGACGTCGCGACGTTCCACGACGACGGGGAAGACGGCGCCGAACTCGCGTGGCAGCGTGCGGCACTCGGCGATGCGTGGGTTTCGTGGCTCCGAGAACTGCCGGTCGCGCTGCGCTTCGGCAACGGCGCGGACGGGCTGCTCGTGGTTCACGCGAATCCGAAGACCGACGACGAACACATCTGGCCCGATGCCGACGATGCGTTTCTCGAGCGCGTGACCGCGGGCGTCGAAGAGCGCACGATCGCGTTCGGCCACCTGCATCTGCCATACGTTCGCGTGTGGCGCGACAAGACGTTCGTGAACGTCGCCTCCGCCGGGCTTCCGAAGGATGGCGATCCGCGCGCCGGCTATGCGATCCTCACGCAGCGCTCCGGCGGCTGGCAAGTGAAGCATCGGCGGGTCGCGTTCGACGTAGAGCGCGTCGCCCGCGATATCGAGAAGAGTGGGATGCCCGACGTCGAGAAACGCTTACGCGTGCTGCGTCGCCATCGCTATAAGAGTATCGATGAACGGATCCCATAGCGGCGAGTCCGCGCTTCGCGTTACGAATCTCGTGAAGCGGTACGGCGATTTCGTCGCGGTCGACGGCGTGTCGCTCGATGTGGCGGACGGCGACTTCTTCGGGTTTCTCGGGCCGAACGGTGCGGGCAAGACGACGACGATCAATGCGATCGTCGGCCTCGCGACGTTAACGTCGGGCACGATCGAGATCTTCGGTCACGACATCGTGCGCGAGTGGCGGGCCGCGCGGCGGCTCGTCGGGCTCGCACCGCAAGAGTACAACTTCGATCGCTATCTTTCGATCCGCGACGTGCTCATCTATCAGGCCGGCTACTACGGCTTACGCGGTGCCGCCGTTCGGCGGCGCGCGGACGATCTGCTCGAACGTTTCGATCTGCATACGAAGGCGGGCGATACGTTCATGCGGCTTTCCGGCGGCATGAAGCGCCGACTCTCGCTCGCGCGTGCGATGATCCACGAGCCGCAGCTCTTGATTCTCGACGAGCCGACGGCCGGCGTCGACGTGGAACTGCGCATCGAGCTCTGGGACCTCTTGCGCGAGCTCAACGCGAGTGGCACGACGATCATCCTCACGACGCACTATCTCGAGGAAGCGGAATCGCTCTGCCGCAACATCGCGATCGTCGAGGGCGGCAAGGTCGTCGCGATGGAATCGACGGAGAAGTTACTCGGGCGTCGCGGATCGACGCTGCACGTGACGCTCGAATCGCCGATCGGTGGATTGTTGCCCGCATCGATAGCCGCGCGGAAGGCCGCGTACGACGCGACGACGCGAACGCTGCTCTTTCCCGAAACCTCACCGAAAGCGGTCGCCGCGATACTCGGCGACGTGCAGGCCGAAGGTTTCACGATCGAAGACGTCAATTTCGCACGCTCGAGTCTGCAAGACGTGTTTTTGGATCTCGTGAAACACTGATGTCGCTGCCGCTGGATATGTGGGGCTTCAACAACCCGGTCGGCCTCGTAACGCTCACGAAGCGCGAACTCGTGCGCACGATCAAGGTACTCAATCAGGTGATCTGGCCGCCGATCATCACGACGATCCTCTACGTGCTCGTGTTCGGACTCGGGCTCGGCAGCCAAGTGCGCGCGATCCAAGGCGTGCCCTACGCCGCGTTCTTGATCCCCGGCCTGATCATGCTGCAGGTGATCGATCAGACGTACGGTGAGTCCTCGAGCTCGCTCTTTCAAGGGCGCTTCATGCTCTCGATTCAGGAATTGCTCGTCTCGCCGCTCTCGGCGGTCGAAATCGTCACGGGCTTCATCCTAGCGGCGGTCGTGCGCGCGCTCGTGATCGCGCTCTTGATTCTGTTGGTCGGCTTCGTGATGGTGCACACGCTGCCGCAGAATTGGTCGCTCTTTTTCGGAATGACGATCGTGGTCGCGACGCTCTTCGGCGCGATCGGCATCATCTTCGGATTGCTCGCGGAGAAGTTCGATCACATCGCCGTGTTCACGACGTTCGTGATCACGCCGCTCGTGTTCGTCGGCGGCGTGTTCACGTCGGCGAAGTTC
>Ga0116229_10006036_pt1 | contig 19611 bp, 20 predicted proteins | sample S1TSphgellanicum_3_FD_87313 | JGI IMG/M metagenome (GOLD analysis project Ga0116229, IMG submission 87313) | Host-associated microbial communities from peat moss isolated from Minnesota, USA - S1T2_Fc - Sphagnum magellanicum MG | ecosystem: Host-associated > Plants > Peat moss > Unclassified... | reverse complement strand
GCGTCATGCCGCAGTTGCTCGCGGTATTGACGATCAGAAGCACCTCGCCGCGAAACTTCTCGAGTGCGACCGGGTGCCCCTCAAGACTATTGGCGGTGAAATCGTAAATGCTGCTCATTAGCGACCCTGAAACGAGTTGGAATTAGACGATGTCGAGATGCTCGATGCCCTTGGTCAGATCGCCCGCCTTGGCGTTCTTCGAGTGCAGCTTGATGGCAAGGCGCAGGTCGTTGACCGAATCGGCATTGCGCAGCGCATCCTCGTAGGAAATCTTGTCTTCCTCAAACAGGTCAAACAGCGCCTGGTCGAAGGTCTGCATGCCAAGCTCGCGCGAGCGCTTCATGATTTCCTTGATCTCGTGCACGTCGCCCTTGAAGATCAGATCGGAGATCAGCGGCGAATTGAGCATCACCTCGACCGCCGGGATGCGGCCCTTGGTGTCTTTCAGCGGAATCAGGCGTTGCGAGATCATCGCCTTCAGATTCAGCGAAAGATCCATCAGCAGCTGGGCGCGCCGCTCCTCCGGGAAAAAGTTGATGATCCGGTCAAGCGCCTGGTTCGAGCTGTTGGCGTGCATGGTGGCAAGGCACAAGTGACCGGTCTCGGCAAAGGCGATGGCATGTTCCATCGTCTCGCGGTCGCGGATTTCGCCAATCAGGATGACATCGGGCGCCTGGCGCAGGGTGTTTTTCAGCGCCGCCTGCCAGTCGTCGGTATCGACACCGACCTCGCGCTGCGTGACGATGCAGTTGTGGTGGGGATGAACGTATTCGACCGGATCCTCGATGGTGATGATGTGGCCGTAGCTGTTTTCGTTGCGGTAACCCATCAGCGCGGCAAGCGTCGTCGACTTGCCAGAGCCTGTTGCCCCGACCATGATGGCAAGGCCGCGCTTGGTCATGACCACGTCTTTTAGGACCTGCGGTATGCCCAGCTCCTCGATTTTCGGGATGCGCGTCGTGATCGTGCGCAAGACCAGGCCAATGCGCGATTGCTGCACGAAGGCATTGACGCGAAAACGACCGATACCCGCCGGACTGATGGCGAAGTTGCACTCCTTTTTCGACTCGAACTCGGCCGCCTGCTTGTCGTTCATGATGGCGCGGGCAAGCTCGGAGGTGTGCTGCGGCGTCAGCGCCTGGTTGGATACCGGCGTGACCTTGCCGTCGATCTTGAACGCCGGCGGAAATTCCGCCGTGATGAAAAGATCGGAGCCCTTTTTGCTCAGCATCAGCTTGAGCAGGTCATACATGAATTTGGTTGCCTGTTCGCGTTCCATTTCAATCCTAGATCGTGTGTCTTAAGACGCCGTTGGACGTCCCTTGCCACAATCGCCTGCAAAACCAGGCGGGCGGCGCGAAAAGTCGCTAGCCGGGGAAATTATCTTTGTTCGCAGCCTTGTTGCGGGCCTCGGCCGTTGCGACGACATTGCGCCTGACCAGATCGAGCAGGTTCTGGTCGAGCGTTTGCATACCGAAGTTCTGGCCGGTCTGGATCGCAGAATACATCTGGGCGATCTTGCCTTCACGAATCAGGTTTCGAATCGCCGGCGTGCCGATCATGATTTCGTGCGCGGCGACGCGGCCATTGCCATCCTTGGTCTTGAGCAGCGTTTGCGAAATCACGGCGCGCAGCGACTCCGAGAGCATGGCCCGCACCATTTCCTTTTCTGCCGCCGGAAACACGTCGACGACGCGGTCGATGGTCTTGGCCGCAGACGAGGTATGCAGCGTGCCGAACACCAGGTGGCCGGTTTCTGCCGCCGTCAGGGCAAGACGGATGGTTTCAAGGTCGCGCAACTCGCCCACCAGGATGACGTCGGGGTCTTCGCGCAGTGCCGAGCGCAGCGCATTGTTAAACGACAGCGTGTGCGGCCCGACCTCGCGCTGGTTGATCAGGCACTTCTTCGATTCATGGACAAATTCGATCGGGTCTTCAACCGTCAGGATGTGGCCGTATTCGTTGTCGTTGACGTGGTTGACCATCGCCGCGAGGGTCGTCGACTTGCCAGAGCCGGTCGGTCCCGTGACCAGCACGATGCCGCGCGGCTGGTCGGAGATTTCGACGAAAATCTTCGGTGCGGCCAGCTCTTCAAGGGACAGCACCTTGGATGGAATGGTCCGCATCACGGCGCCTGCGCCGCGGTTTTGCACGAAGGCATTGACGCGAAAGCGGGCCAGCCCCGGGATCGCGAACGAAAAGTCGCATTCCAGATTTTCCTCGTAGAACTTGCGCTGGCCGTCGTTCATGATGTCGTAGATCATGCCGTGCACGTCCTTGTGCTCCATCGGCGGCAAGTTGATGCGGCGCACGTCACCGTGCACACGAATCATCGGGGGCAGCCCGGCTGAAAGATGCAGGTCTGACGCCTTGTTCTTGACAACAAAGGCGAGCAGTTCCGAGATGTCCATTTATAATCCTTCGAAAGGTCGCTGCGGCGCAGCCCTGCGTCTGGCGGGCTTGCAAACCGGATCTCGCCGAAATCGGCTCGAACGGAGGCGTCGCAGGCGCACGGGCACCGCCAAAGCGGCACCCAGGGCAAATGGCCAAGGCGCGCGACTGATTATGTCTGTATTCTCAAGCAACTTGCAAGCAGTTCGCCAGCGCGTTGCCAAGGCGGCAATCGCCGCCGGCCGCGAGCCTCGCTCCGTACGCATTATTGCTGTCTCAAAAACCTTCGGTGCACAAGCGATTGCCGCACTATCGAGCACCGGACAGTGCGATTTTGGGGAAAATTACCTACAGGAAGCCCTGCCCAAGATGGCGCTTGCGAAAGAGGAGGCGATTGCGCGCGGCGTCGCGCCCTTCGTCTGGCACATGATCGGGCCGCTGCAGAGCAACAAGACGCGCCTGGTTGCCGAACATTTTGACTGGGTACACACGGTCGAGCGCATAAAAATCGCCGAGCGCCTGTCCGAGCAGCGTCCAGCCCATTTCGCGCCGCTTGAGGTCTGCATCCAGGTCAACATCAGCGCCGAGGCGACAAAAAGCGGCGTCCTGCCCGAGGCGTTGCCCGAACTGGTGCTTGCCGTGGCTGTGCTTCCGCGCATCAGGCTGCGCGGCCTGATGGCCATTCCACGACCGGGCGATGCCAGTGCCTTTGGCCGCCTTGCTGCACTTAGGGACAGCTTGCGCGCAGAACATGCCGATTTGACCGAGTTATCGATGGGCATGTCGGCCGATCTCGAAGATGCGATTGCCAAAGGCGCAACCATGGTGCGCGTGGGCACGGCCATCTTCGGCGCGCGCGGCGGCGCAACCCTTGAGCGCGCTCCGTCCTCTGACCCTCAAGACTCATGAACAAGACACTTCGAGTTGGCTTTATCGGCGCTGGCAACATGGCGCGCGCGCTTGCCGGCGGCCTCATCGCAGCGGGCCTGCCGAAAGGGCAGATCTTTGCCACCGATGCAAAAGCGCAAGCGATCGAGGCGCTTTGCAAGAGCCACGGCGTAGTGCCGATGAGCCCATCCGGCGCGGCCCTCGATGTCGTCATCATTGCCGTCAAGCCCAACGATGTCCAGACCGCGATTGGCGATGCGCGCGCGCTGATCAGCCCGCGCGCGCTCGTGATTTCAATTGCCGCTGGCATCCCGACGGCAGCGCTTAGCGCGTGGCTGCCCGCGGCGGTAGCGATCGTGCGCGCCATGCCCAACACCCCCGCCCTGATCGGCGCGGGCATCTCCGGCGCATTTGCGAGCAGCACGGTCAGCGCCTCACAAAGACAGGATGCCGACGACGTCCTAAGCGCTGCGGGCGAAGTGATCTGGGTCGACGACGAGCGCCAGCTCGACGCCGTCACTGCCGTCTCAGGCAGCGGCCCGGCCTATGTTTTCTATTTGATCGAAGCACTCGAGGCCGCAGCACTTGCACAAGGGCTCGATGCCAGCACCAGCCGCCGCCTCGCGCTTGCCACCTTCGCTGGCGCTTCACGCCTTGCAAGCGGCGCGCAGGAAGCGCCTTCGAGGTTGCGCGAGCAGGTCACGTCCAAAGGCGGCACGACCCAGGCCGCCCTCGACAGCCTGGGCGCAGACGACGTTGCAGGCGCCCTGAAAAGGGCCGTTGCCAAAGCGCGTGCGCGTGCCGAGGAGCTCGGCCGCGCTTACTTTCCTTCCTGAATGGCAAACGATGGGTTCGACCGACTGCGCACCGACTGCGCAGCGCCCTGACGATCAATGCCAACGCGCGGCCGGGTCGGCCACGCCCGCGTCTATGACGCGGTCAGGTAGTCAAGTGCCAAAGCCGCGAAGATCACGCCTCCAAACCAGTTGTTGTGCAAGAACGCCTTGAAGCAGCCTTCACGCGAACGGGAACGGATCAAGCGGTAGTGATAGAGGGCAATCGCGGCGGCAATGGCAAGCCCCGTGTCATACACCAGCCCGCGACCGGCAAGGTGGCCGGCGACATAAAGTCCGGCCAGCGTTGCCGCGTAGCACAGCATCACCGCAAGCACATCGGCGCGGCCAAAAGTGATCGCCGCAGTGCGAATGCCGATGCGCAGGTCATCGTCCCGGTCGACCATGGCGTATTCGGTGTCGTAGGCAATCGTCCAGAAGACGTTGACGACCAGCAACAGCCAGGCTTGGGACGGTACGCGATCAAGCAGTGCTGCGTAGGCCATCGGGATGCCAAAACCGAAGGCGATGCCAAGGTAGGCCTGGGGCAGCGCAAAAACGCGCTTGCTGTAAGGGTAAGTCGCTGCGATCAGGAGCGCGACCAGGGCCAGCATCCAGCTCAGGCGGTTTAGCGGCAGCAACAGGAGCGCTGCGCACAGGGCCAGCGTTGCCGCCACGACGAGCGCCTCGCGAGGCGAGATGGCGCCACTTGTCACCGGCCGCTCGCGCGTGCGCTTCACATGGCGATCGAAGTTGCGATCGGCAAAATCGTTGATCGCGCACCCCGCCGAGCGCATCAGCACCGTGCCGGCAACAAAGATTGCAAGCATCCCCAGGGGCACGTGGCCGCTGGCTGCAAACCACAGCGCCCAAAGCGTTGGCCAGAGCAGAAGCAGGATGCCGATCGGACGGTTCAAGCGCGTCAGGCGGATGTAGCTGAGCCAGCGCGGGGGCGGGTTGGTCTGCGTTGCCATCAAAGGGGTCATCCGCTATCGTACGGCCGATGTCGCAAACAAGTCATAAATGCGGCACACCATAGGCGGTCTATTCAGGAGACTCGAAAATGAAATTATTACCCATGCTGCGAAGCGCGGCACTTGTCGCCAGCTTTTGCGCATTTTCCCCGGCCAATGCCACCACCGAAATTTTCTGGTGGCACTCGATGGCCGGGCCGCTTGGCGACAGGGTCAACGCCATTGCAACCAAGTTCAATGCAAGCCAGACCGAATTCAAGGTGACGCCGGTCTACAAAGGCCAGTACGACGAATCGATGACCGCCGCCATCGCCGCCTATCGCGCAGGCAATGCACCGGCCATCCTGCAGGTCTTCGAAGTCGGCACCGCCACCATGATGTCGGCCAAGGGCGCGATCGTGCCGGTCTACAAATTGATGGCCGATGCCAACGAGCCGTTCGATCCGAAGGCGTACATCGCGCCTGTCGCCGGCTATTACTCCGATGCCAGCGGCAAGATGCTGTCGATGCCCTTCAACAGTTCGACGGTCACCTTCTACTACAACAAGGATGCATTCAAGAAGGCCGGACTTCCTGACGTCGCGCCAGTGACCTGGGCCGACGTGGAAAACGATGCGCGCAAGCTCAAGGCATCGGGCATGACCTGTGGTTTCACCACCGGCTGGCAATCGTGGGCGCAAATCGAGAACTTCGGTGCATGGCACAACGTTCCTTTCGCCTCGCTCGACAATGGCCTTGGCGGACCGCAGGCGCGCCTCGAGTTCAACGGCCCGCTGCAGGTGCGCCACATCGACGACCTGGCACGCTGGGCCAAGGAGGGCATCTTCACCTACGCCGGTCGCAAGGACGAGCCGCTTGGCAATTTCACAAGTGGCGCCTGCGGCATGATCATGACCTCGTCGGGGTCGTATGCGACGATCAAGTCACAGGCCAAGTTCGCCTTCGGCGTCTCGGCCATGCCCTACTATCCGGACGTCAAGGGCGCTCCGCAAAACGCCATCATCGGCGGCGCGAGTCTTTGGGTCATGTCGGGCAAGACGCCTGAAGAATACAAGGGCGTCGCCAAATTCCTGAGCTATCTCTCCACGACCGAAAACCAGATCGAATGGCACGAGGGCACGGGATACGTGCCCATCACCATTGCCGCCTATGATGCCGTGAAGAAGTCGGGCTTCTATGACACCCACCCGGGCTTTGACATCGCCGTGAAGGAGCTGCTCAACAAGCCCCCCACGGACAATTCACGCGGACTGCGCATCGGCAACTTCGTGCAGCTGCGCAACGTCATCGACGAGGAACTCGAAGCGGTCTGGAGCGGGCAGAAGACGGCCAAGCAGGCACTCGATGCGGCAGTCGAGCGCGGTGACGAGCTGATGGCCAAGTTCGAGAAGACCAGCTAGAGCTGTGGCGCGCAAGACCACTGGGCCAAGCTTCGCGCGGTGAAACGCACGCTGTTTCGCTCGCGCTGGCTGCCCTATGCGCTGGTGGCACCGCAAATGGCGGTGACCCTGGTGTTTTTTTTCTGGCCGGCATTCCAGGCGGTGCGCCAGTCGCTGCTGTCGCAGGACGTCTTTGCAGCGCGCACGAGTTTCGTCTGGTTCGACAACTTCAAGGACCTGCTGCATAACCCGCTGTATCTCAACTCCTTTACGCTGACGCTCGAATTTTCCGTGCTGGTTGCGGTGATCGGTCTTTCCGTCGCACTGGTGCTCGCCGTCTTTGCCGATCGCATCGTAAGTGGGGCGGGCATTTACAAGACACTCCTGATTGCACCCTACGCCGTGGCGCCGGCGGTCGCAGGCGTGCTCTGGCTGTTCCTGCTGAGTCCGGCGCTGGGCATCGTCAGCCACTGGCTGCAAGCGCTTGGCGTGCAGTGGAATTACTTCGTCCACCCCGGGCAGGCGTTGCTTCTGATCGTGCTTGCCGCCGCGTGGAAGCAGATCAGCTACAACTTCCTGTTTTTTCTCGCCGGCCTGCAGTCGATTCCGCGTTCGCTCATCGAGGCTGCAGCCATCGACGGCGCCGGCCCCTTGCGCCGCTTCAAGGACATCGTGCTGCCGCTGTTATCGCCGACCTCCTTTTTCCTGCTCGTCGTCAACATCGTCTACGCCTTTTTCGACACCTTCGCGATCGTTGACGCGGCCACCCATGGCGGCCCCGCCCAGTCGACGTCGATTCTGGTCTTCGAGGTCTATCGCGATGGCATGCAGGCGGGCGATCTGGGTGGCTCGGCCGCGCAATCCGTAGTCCTCATGGTCATCGTCATTGCGCTTACGGTCGTGCAGTTTCGCTATGTCGAGAAAAAGGTCCAGTACTGATGGTCGAGCGACGCCCCCTGCTTGACGCCCTCAGTCATGCCATCCTGATCGCTGGCGTCGTCATCGTCATCCTTCCCGTCTATGTCGCGCTGATTGCCTCGACCTTGACGCTTGACCAGACCCTTGAAGTGCCGATGCGACTGTCGCCAGGCAGCGAGCTGGTCAACAATTTCAAGGCCGTGCTGCTGCACGGCTCGAGCCAGGGCTCGGCTGCGCCAGTGTGGCCGATGCTCGTCAACAGCCTGATCATGGCGCTTGTCATCGCGTTCGGAAAGATCAGCATTTCCATCCTGTCGGCATTCGCCATCGTGTACTTCCGCTTTCCCCTGCGGCAGCTGTTTTTCTGGATGATCTTCGTGACGCTGATGCTGCCCGTCGAGGTGCGCATTCTGCCCACCTATCAGGTCGTATCCGAACTGCATCTGGTCGATACCTATACCGGCCTGACGTTGCCGCTCATCGCAAGCGCAACCGCGACCTTCCTGTTTCGCCAGTTCTTTCTGACCCTGCCCGATGAACTCGCAGAGGCCGCGCGCATCGACGGCGCAACGCCAATGCGTTTTTTCCTTGACGTCGTGCTGCCGCTGTCAAAGACCAACATTGCCGCGCTCTTCGTCATCATGTTCATCTACGGCTGGAACCAGTACCTGTGGCCCCTGCTCGTGACCACGCGCGAATCGATGTATACGACCGTGATCGGCATCAAGCGCATGATCCCAGGCGGTGATGCCGCGACCGAATGGAATCTGGTCATGGCCACGGCGGTGCTCGCCATGCTGCCGCCGCTGGTCGTTGTCATCGGCATGCAGCGCTGGTTCGTCAGGGGCCTCGTCGACTCGGAAAAATGATATGGCGCGTCTGCAACTGAAGCATGTTGAAAAGAGCTATGGCACGACCCGGGTGGTGCACGGTGTCAGTGTCGATATTGCCGATGGCGAATTCGTCGTCATGGTCGGCCCTTCCGGTTGTGGCAAGTCAACGCTGTTGCGCATGGTCGCAGGCCTTGAGGACATCACGGCAGGCGAGATTCTGATCGGCGAGCGCGTCGTCAACCAGGTCGAACCCAAGGACCGCGACATTGCCATGGTGTTCCAGAACTACGCCCTTTATCCGCACATGTCGGTGTATCGCAACATGGCCTATGGCCTGGGCATCGCCAAGACCCCAATTGAAGAGATTGCAAGACGCGTCAAGGCGGCGGCCGACATTCTCGAACTGGGCGCGCTGCTTCAGAGGAAGCCGCGCGAACTCTCAGGTGGCCAGCGCCAGCGCGTGGCCATGGGGCGCGCCATCGTGCGCGAGCCCGCGGTCTTCCTGTTTGATGAGCCGCTATCGAATCTTGACGCCAAGCTCAGGGTGCAGATGCGCCTTGAAATCAAGAAACTCCATCAGCGCCTGGGTACGACAAGCCTCTACGTGACGCACGACCAGATCGAGGCGATGACGCTTGGCGAGCGCATGATCGTGATGAATGCGGGCCGCGCCGAGCAGATCGGCACGCCCGCCGAGGTGTATGCGAGGCCCGCATCGATTTTTGTCGCTTCCTTCATCGGCTCGCCGCCGATGAACCTGATCCAGGGCACGGTATCAGCCGATGGCAATTTCGTCACCGAAAGCAATCAGGTGCTGGCGCTTGGCGGTGCGCGGCCGGAGGTCGATCGACCCGTCTATCTGGGCGTGCGTCCCGAGCATTTGACGATTGGCGCGGGTGCGTGGCCCTTTACGGTCGACCTGGTTGAAGCGCTCGGGGCGGAACTGCTCGTGCATGGCCGCGTGGGCGAATCGCAGGTGGTCCTGCGCGTGGGTGCCGAGACGCGCATTTCCGAAGATGAAAAGGTCATGCTCGGCACGCGCGGCAGCCTGCACTGGTTTGACCAGTCGGGCGCCCGCATCGCGCTCGACTAGCGCCTGCAAGCGCTCACTGCAGGTGTGAACGCAGCATCCAGGCCATCTTTTCGTGCTGCTCGATAAGCCCGATGAGGAAGTCTTCGGTGCCGGCGTCATTGGCTTTGGCCACCGCTGCAAGATCGTGGCGAATGCCGCGAATCACCGTTTCGTGATCGGCAAGCAAGACCTCGATGATGCCCGCCGCGTGCGCCACCTTGCCATCGCTTTCCTTTAGGCGCGTCGCGCCCAGGAATTCGGCCATCGATCCCGGCGCACGGCTGCCGATGCTGCGAATCCGCTCGGCCACCTCGTCAAGGATGTCATCGAGTTCTTCGTACTGGTCCTCGAAGAACTTGTGCATTTCGATGAAATTCGCACCGACCACGTTCCAGTGGAAGTTGCGCGTTTTCAGGTACAGCAGGACTTCGTCGGCGAGCAGAACCCCGAGAATCTGGCTGACGTCCTTGAGTGCGGCTTCGGCAAGGCCGAGTCTGGGCCTGACCTTGGTCGATGTCGTTTTGTTCATAAGAGGCCTCCTTTGCAGATCAATTGTCGATCCAATGACCTCAGGATAGGATCAGACACGCCATAAATCAAATTAATCGTAATTACCTTACCGATTGATTTTGACTAAGTCATCTCCGCCGGCAGGTCAAGCCTGGTTGCCCCCGGCAGCGGGCAGGCGATGACCGCCTTGCGTACGGCTTCGATCGCCGTTGGCCGCGGAAAGGTCTTGCGCCACGCCAGGACCACGCGCCGCTCGGGTGAGGGCGGATCAAACGGAATGTAGGCAAGCAGGCTGTCTTTGGTCGCTGGCTGCGAAATCGCGGTTTTCGGCAGGACCGTAATGCCAATGCCGCTTGCCACCATGTGGCGAATGGTCTCAAGCGAGCTGCCCTCGAACGTTTTCTGGATTCCCGCCGGATGCGGCGAGAAGCGCGACAACTCCGGGCACACTTCCAGGACCTGGTCGCGAAAGCAGTGGCCAGCGCCAAGCAGGAGCATGGTCTGATCCTTAAGCTCGGCAGCGGAAATCGACCTGCGTTTGGCAAACGGGTGATGGCGCGGCACGGCCACGACAAACGGTTCGTCATAAAGCGGCTGCGCCAGCAGTCCCGACTCGGGAAGCGGCAGCGCCAGGATGGCCGCGTCGAGTTCCCCAAGCTTGATCATCTCGATCAGCTTGACGGTATAGTTTTCCTGCAGGACGAGCGGCATCGCCGGTGTATCGCGAATCATGACGCGCACGAAGTCCGGCAAAAGATAGGGCCCGATGGTGTAGATGATGCCAAGCCGGATCGGCCCGCTAAGCGGATCCTTGCCCTGGCGCGCGAGTTCGCGGATCGCGCCCGTCTGCTCGAGGACCAGCGTCGCCTGGGCGACGATCTGCTCACCGATCGGGGTGACGCTGACTTCGTTGCCGCCGCGCTCGAAAATCGTCACGCCCAGTTCATCCTCGAGTTTCTTGATCGCAACCGACAGCGTCGGTTGGCTGACGTGCGATGCGTCGGCTGCGCGTCCGAAGTGCCGCTCGCGCGCAACGGCGACGATATAGCGAAGTTCGGTGAGGGTCATGACTTTGAGTTTAATTGTTTTTGTCAGCCGTGCCGTCGCAGGCCGTAATGCGAAAGGTCTGGTGGATGCGCTTGTCGCGAAAGTCCTCGGGAATGGTGCGCGCGCTGATGTTTGCCACCTGATGCCGCAGGGCAATGTCAGGATCGAGCACGAACGAGCGCAGGTTGTTGGAAAAAAACAATTCACCGCGCGCATGCAGTATCGCCATGCACGCATCGATCAGGCTCGCATGGTCACGCTGGACATCGAGGATCCCCTGCATCCGCTTCGAATTGGAAAAGCTTGGCGGATCAAGCATGATCAGATCAAAGCGCTCGCCTGCTGCGCGCGCCCTTTTTAGCCAGGCGATGGCGTCATCGCGCACGATGCTGTGCAGGCGCAAGTCGATGCCGTTGAGCTCGAAGTTGCGCTTCGCCCAGCTGCAATAGGTGTTGGACAGATCGACCGTCACGCTGGCCCGCGCGCCGCCTTTTGCCGCATAGACGGAAAAGCTGCCGGTGTAGGCAAAAAGATTGAGAAAGCGCTTGCCAGCCGCTTGCGCACCGACCAGGCCCCGCGTAATTCTGTGATCCAGGAAGAGCCCGGTATCCAGATAGGCCTCGAGATTCACGATAAAGCGGTGGCCGCTTTCCTCGACGAGGAGATCCTCGCCGGCCACCCCGCTCGGCTGGTACTGCGCCTCGAGGTCACGGTTCACGCGTTGGCGCACGCGACGCTTGACGACGAGCGCCGACGGCGCAAGGCCAAGCACGCGCGCGAGCGCCAGGGCAATCGCCTCGGTCCATTGGCGGTGCTCGAGCTCGGTTTGCCGCCAGCCGGTATCGACCTCCTGCAAATGGATGCGCACGCCAGAAGCGGTGAGATAGCGATCGACGATCACCGGAAATTCGGGGATGTCGCAGTCGTAGATGCGATAGCAGGAGACCCCCGCGCGCTTGGCCCAGCGCGCAAGATGCCGGGCGTTCTTCTCGAGCCTGTTGGCAAAGGGCTCGGTGTCGATTGTCATCGAGACGAAAGCTCGATGGCACGAAGGCGGGCCGCGCGCGCCCGCATGATCGATTCAACCTGCCATGCGATCGGGCCAGGCACGTCAAGGCGGCCAGCCAAGACCGCTTCGATATAGGTCGCCGTCTCGGCCACGCCGAAGCTTTGAGGCAGTCCTTCCGGCGTTAGCATCGGCCCGCTGTCATCGGGCTCAAGCGCCTCGCTGATGCCGTCGCGATACCACTGCATGGCACTCGCGCGGCGCGCATTGCACACCGCCTCGCCCTCGGTGGCCCGAAGCAGAAGCACGTCGCGCGTCGCGCTGATCGCGGGCAAGGCGTAAAGCGCTTCGAGCATGGCGTGGTATTCCGGATGGGTGAAGCTCGACAGGCAAAGCGCGCGTGAATTCACCGGCTGCAACAGCTTGCACAGGCTGTGCGCGGAATTTCTTACGCCAAGAATGCGCCGCATCTGCAGCACGCGATCAAGTGCAGGATGCAAATCGGCGATGTCAACGAATGCCGGCGCAAATGACGACCAGCGCGCATAGACATCATCTGCACTGCGCGAGGCGCCGATGCCAAGTGCTGCGAAAATCTCCGCACTTGTCACTCGCCTTGCGCGCCCGGCGGGAATGTCGCGCCCGCCAGAGCTGCCATGAACCAGTACCGGCACGCGCTTGCTGGCCAGCAAAAGCGCAAGCAGCGGCGTCAGGTTGGCGAGCTTTCTCGCCCCGTTGTAGCTTGGGATCACGACCGGCACGGGCTGACCTGCTGGTGCGTCAAGGCGAAGCATCCCGTCATCGCAAGCTTCGAGAAATCCACCCATCTCGACCACGCTTTCACCCTTGACGCGCATCGCGATCAAAACCCCGCCCAGTGCAACCGGATCGAGCTGCTGCCCGAGCACCGCGCGCCACAGCGTGCGCGCACGCTCGAAATCGAGATCGGTCGGATTGTCGCGGCCGCGGCCGATGTCCTTGATGAAGGGCGCGGCATCAATCGCAGGCGATGCGCTCACGGGGCTGCTCCGGTTGGGCCTGTTGAAGCCGATATACTGACCGATTTGCCCACGGCAATTCCAGTCATGCTTGTTCTTGGCATCGAAACCTCGTGCGATGAAAGTGGCGTAGCGCTCTATGACAGCAGCGAGCGGCGCTTGCTTGCACACGCCTTGCATTCGCAAATCGCCATGCACCAGGACTACGGCGGCGTGGTCCCTGAGCTCGCGTCACGCGATCATATCCGGCGCGTGCTGCCGCTCATCGATGACGTGCTGGCCAAGGCCCGGCAACCCGTGCGAGCGATTGCGGCCATCGGCTATACCGAGGGGCCGGGGCTTGCCGGTGCACTTCTGGTGGGCGCCGGTATCGCGCACGGACTGGCCATGTCACTTGCCTGCCCGGTGCTTGGCATTCACCACCTGGAAGGGCATCTGCTAAGTCCGCTGCTCTCGGAAGATCCTCCCGAATTTCCCTTCGTCGCGCTCCTGGTTTCAGGCGGCCATACGCAACTCATGCATGTGCGCGCTGTCGGCCGCTACGAACTCCTGGGCGAGACCCTTGACGATGCCGCAGGCGAAGCCTTCGACAAAACGGCGCAGCTGCTGGGCCTTGGCTATCCCGGCGGCCCGCAAATCGCCCGCCTTGCCCAATCCGGCATTGCCGGCAGCGTGACGCTGCCGCGGCCGATGCTGCGCTCGGGCAATCTCGATTTCAGTTTCTCCGGACTTAAGACCGCGGTCATGACCGCGGTCAAGCGCCACGGCATGGCAGGCCCGACCGAGAAGGCCAAAGCCGATATCGCGCGGGGTTTTGAGGACGCCATCGTCGATGTGCTGGTTGCCAAGTCGCTCGCCGCACTGCAGTTGACCGGTCTTACTCGCCTCGTCGTGGCAGGCGGGGTAGGCGCCAATTCGCGCCTGCGCGACGCACTCATCGCGGCGCTCGAGGCGCGCGACGCTCGCGTCTTTTTCCCGGAACTCGTCTGGTGCACCGACAACGGCGCGATGATTGCGTTTGCAGCGGCACTGCGCTTTGAAGCCGGGGAAAAAGGCGAAGCCGGGGCGCATCCGTTTGGCGTACGACCGCGCTGGCCCTTAAGCGAGCTTTCGCTCTAGCTCGATGTGGCCTTCTGGCCGATGCGACTCTCCGTGCCAGAAAGCAGCTTTCTGATGTTGACGTGGTGCCTTGCGATGACCGCGACAGCGATGATGCTTAGCGCCGCGGTCATCTGTGGCACGCCAACCATCAAGTAATAGGCGCACGGTGCAACTACGAGTGCAACGAGTGAGGCAAGTGAAGCGTAGCGAAACGCAAAAGCCACGGCGAGCCAGACCGCACCGACAAAAAGTCCAAGCCACCACGCCAGGCCAAAAAGGATGCCGAACGCGGTTGCCACGCCCTTGCCGCCGCGAAAGCGGATAAAGACCGGAAACAGATGGCCCGCGAAGACCGCAAGGGTGACCAGTGCGACGCCGCTTGCACCGAGAAGCGGGTCGGCATGGGCGCTTGCCAGCATCACGACAAGCATGCCCTTGGCCGCATCAAGAAGGAGCGTGAGGACTGCGGCCTTGCGATTGCCGCTGCGCAGGACGTTGGTTGCCCCGGGATTGCCCGAGCCATAGGTGCGCGGATCGGCAAGGCCGAACGCGCGGCTCATGACCAGCGCAAAAGGAATCGAGCCCAAGAGGTACGCAAGAACAACGGCAATCAAAAGCGGCATGTGCGCCAATCGGATTTGGACCCGCGCATTCTAGTGGATTGAGCGGCGCCACGGCTATCCGCGCGGGTGATGGGTGGCGTGCAGCGATTTCAGCCTCTCGCGTGCGACATGCGTATAGATCTGCGTCGTCGAAATATCGCTATGACCCAAAAGCAGCTGGACCACGCGCAGGTCGGCACCATGGTTGAGCAGGTGAGTGGCGAACGCGTGGCGCAGGGTATGCGGCGAGAGCGGCGCGTTGATGCCGGCGCGAAGCGCATAGTGCTTGACCAGTCGCCAGAACATCTGCCGCGTCATGCCGCCCGCGGGGCTCGCGCTTTGCGCGGTCACAAATAGCGCATCGCGCGCCGCGTGCGGCACGAGCTGCGCGCGCGCGTCCTCCAGGTAGCGAGTGATCCACGCCGCCGCCTCTTCGCCAAGTGGCACAAGACGCTGCTTGTCGCCCTTGCCGGTCACGCGCACGACGCCCTCGGAAAGACTGACATCGATGGTCTTTAGCGAAATCAGTTCGGACACGCGCAAGCCGCTCGAATACATCACTTCAAGCATGGCCCGATCACGCAGTCCGAGCGCCGTTGCCACGTCCGGGGCCTTGAGCAGCGCCTCGACCTGGGCGTAGGCGAGACTCTTCGGGAAACGTTGCGGCTGCTTGGCCGAACGCAGGCGCCTTGTCGGATCATCCTCGATCTGGCGGTTGCGAAGCGCAAGCCGGTAGAACCGGCGCAACGCCGACATGCGCCGATTGGCGCTGCTTGCCTTGCTGCCGGCGTGGCGCGCGCCGAGGTACGCCTGCACGTCGCTCTCGCTGGCAGCAAGCAGGGTGCTGCCGTGCTCGCCAAGCCATTGGGCGTAAATCGAGATATCGCGGCGATATGCGGCAAGCGTGTTTTGCGAGAGGCCATGCTCAAGCCACAGCGCGTCGCAAAATGCGTCGATTAACGCCGCATCGGAGATCTCAGCCAAGAAGGCGTTCGTCCCGCGCACCTTCGTGCGCCAGGAGCCAGCGTTTCACGCGCAGGTGAAATCCCTCGCCGTCACGCCCATGCGCGAGCGTGCCGCCAAAGCCGCCGATCCCTTCTGCCGCGATGACACGGTGACAGGGAATGATCAGGGGAAACCAGTTCGCACCGCACGCCTGACCGACCGCGCGCGGGGCGCTTGCGATTGCGCGCGCGATCTGCCCGTAGGTCCTGACCTGGCCGCGCGGAATGGCCGCGATCGCTTGCCACACGCGCTGCTGAAAGGCGCTCCCGGCGATATCGAGGGGCACGTTAAAGCGAGCATCCGGGTCAGCCAGGTAGTGTCTTACCTGACGCTCGAGTTTCCTGGCAAGCGCGCTTTTCGCCTTGATCGGCTCGACATCGCCTGGCAGATACACGAGCTGGCCGATTGCGCCCTTTGACAGGCAAACGCCGATGGCCCCAAACGGGACGTGAAAGACCGAATCAAACATCGTCACTCCATGAGCCTTCCTCGAAAGCGAAAGAGCCTCTAGCGCACCCTTTGCTACACTCGCTTCAGTGTAGCGCGAGCGGCGCGCTCTTCGCAAAAGCCACCGTGTCATCCGCCCTGCTTCTTCTTCCCGATTTCCTGCTGATCATGATAGGCGCCCTGCTCTTTCGCTACGCGCCGTTTGATGAAGGCCTTTGGCGCGGGCTTGAGCAACTCGTCTACTTCGTGCTGTTCCCCTCGCTCCTGTTTCTATCCACGGCGACTTCCGACTTTCACGGGGCGGGCACGCTTGACGTCATCATCGTCGGTTTTGGCGCAACGCTTTCTGGCATCGCGCTTGCCTGGCTTGCCCTCTTTGCGCGGCCCAAGCCCCTGAGTTTCGCCTCGGGCACGCAAACCGCGTTTCGATTCAATTCCTATATCGCACTTGCAGTCGCGAGTCGCATCGGGGGCAGCCAGGGCACCGCCTTCATGGCCATCCTGCTTGGCCTTAATGTGCCGCTTGCCAACGTCGCTGCGGTCTATGCACTGGCGCGCCACGGCAAGACCCGCGTCCTGTCTGCAATGATGCGAAACCCGCTGATTCTCGCGACCCTTGGCGGGCTCATCGTCAACTTTGCCGGGCTAAGCCTTCCCGAAACGGTTCACGCCACCCTGTCTAGGCTTGGCGCGGCCTCGATTGCCCTTGGACTGATGACCGTCGGTGCTGGCCTCAGACTTTCAGGCAGCCGCGAGAGCCCTTATCTCGCCGGCTGGTTCCTTGCGGTCAAGCTCGTCATCCTGCCTGCGCTGGCACTGGCTGCAGCACGCGCCCTTGGCCTGGCTCCGCTCGAGCGCGAAATCGTCGTCTGCTTTGCCGCCATGCCCTCAGCCTCTTCCGCATACATTCTTGCCGTGCGCATGGGGGGCAACGGCCCATTTGTGGCATTTCTTGTTTCGCTTGCAACGCTGCTCTCGGCGCTAACCTTGCCGCTTTGGCTCACGCTTGCCAATTAGCGGGCCGCTAGGAAGCGAACGCATGGGCCTGAGCCAGCGCCCAGCCGACATGCTCGCGCACCATGGCATTGGCGTGGTCGCTGCGCGCCTTGAGAGCGCGAGCGACGGCATGGTCCGCTGCGGAGTGGGCGGCAAGCGCGTTGCCAAGAGCGATCGCGATATTGCGCAGCCAGCGCGCATGGCCAATGCGCGCGATCGCACTTCCGGCCGTGCGCACACGAAATTCCTCTTCCGACCATGCGAACAGTTCCACGAGTGATTGCGCCTCGATGTCGCGCGAGGCGAAATCGGCAATCACTGCACGCTTGGCAAACTTGTTCCAGGGACAAATGAGCTGACAGTCATCGCAGCCATATATGCGGTTGCCGATCGCGCGGCGAAATTCGACCGGAATCGCGCCCTGATGCTCGATCGTCAGATAGGAAATGCAGCGTCTTGCATCGACCCGGTAGGGCGCGACGATCGCCTGTGTCGGACAGACATCGATGCAACGCGTGCATCGGCCGCAATGCTCGCTTTGGGGTGGCGTCACGGGAAAAGGCAGGTTGACGAAGATTTCGCCCAGAAAAAACATCGAACCGGCATCGCGCGATAACGCCAAGGTGTGTTTGCCCCGCCAGCCAAGCCCGGAGCGGGCGGCGAGTTCGACTTCAAGCACCGGCGCCGAATCGGTGAAGACACGAAAGCCAAGCGGACCTGCGATGGCCTCGATGCGCCTCGCCAGGGATTGCAGCCGGGCGCGCATCACCTTATGGTAATCGCGTCCGCGCGCATACCACGAGATCACAGGCGAAGTCGCATCATCAAGCGCGGCAAACGATGCATCACGCCAGTTTGCAGCCGTGTCTGCAGGCAGGTAGTTCGCCCTGAAGGTGAGTACTCGCACCGTGCCCGGGACGAGCTCGGCCGGCTCCAGCCTGAGCGCGGCGTGGCGCTCCATGTAACTCATGTCACCGTGAAAGCCGTCGGAAAGCCACGCGAGAAGCGGCTCACGCGCACCCTTGAGATCGACATCGGCGACACCGCACGCATCAAACCCCAGTTCATGCGCGAGCTGCACGACCTGCTGCCACAGCTGGCCCATGTCAGACGTGGCTCCTTTCTGTCTCACGGAGTCGATGCCAGCCATGCGAATTGAGGTGTCGTGTGTCTTGGAGCGCAGCATTCGATGATTCTAGCCCTCGATGAAGGGATGTCAGGCGCTGCCCAGAAATTGAACAGGTGCGCGGCAATCCTCTCCCTTCAGGGGGAGCAAGGCTAGCGCGGACGCCAAGGGCGTTCTTCGCAGGCGCTTGTGCAGCGCCTCCTGGCCTGAAGATCCTTACAGCGACCACTGGAATGTCTTTTCGAAACCTCGAGCCAGATGTTGCCATCCGAAAGAGTTGGTGGACGGCTGGATCTGGTGCACGGTGTCATGCTCTCCGCCTCAATGGAACGCGAGGTCGTGCCGGGGCCGATCGACAATACGTTCCAAGCGCGTGTTCATGCGCGTGTTCATGCGCATTTGTGAGCCTGTTAACTTGCCGGCCCAGCAGGTGGCCGTAAAGCCACGATGTTAGTGGTCGCGGCAGATCCCCGAGCAAGTACCGTCTCAGGTCTTATTTGAGACCACTGGCAAGGCGGATCCCAAGAGCGAGGGATCCTGATCTCGGCGCTTGGGGATGCGTACTGAATAATCAGGGATGTTCTGAGATTACTCGATTGATTGTTGGACGCATGCCAGAGCCTTCCTGCAAATATGAAGAATTGACCATTTCTCAGCGGTACCGGCACGATCTCGCCCTTGTGCCCATTCGCGTCCAGAAAAGTGCGGATGTCGTCGGAAGTCCGAAGCTGCAGCTCTTGCGGTGACTCCATCAAGGCATGTGAGCCGTTTACCACGTTAAGCGTGGTGAGCTCAGACATTCCGGTAAGCCCCACGAACACAGTTATACCATCCCACAGCATGTGCTCGACGTCGACGTGCCAACGGTGGCGATGCCCAGGTTGCGCGTCGATGTACGCGGTGCCCCAGGCCAACAGATTGTCACCAAGGATATCTGCGACCCGATCGGTGATCTCTGCGCGTCGGCAGAGATCGTATAAGGAGGGAATATGTGCGTGGATGCTCTTGAACCAAGGCCGACCTTGACACAGCAGATCGTGATCACTTTTCTTAAGGTCGCGCGCAGAGAAAAATTCATCCCGACGTTTTTCGCATTCCTCAGAGAGGACGCATGACTGTTGTTCGTCGAGAAAGTCGAACGGCCCGACCCATCCGTTCGATGCATACGCCAACAGTTGCTGTTGCGTTAGCCCAAATCCCTTGGCGTCATTTCGCTGATGCATCGATGTAGCGGCAATGTCGTGCACGCATACTCCCCCTGTTGCTGGTACAAACGCAGCTATGTTCCTTGTCGCTCGGAGGCACAATGTTCGGCCCCTTAACCCCTTCGCGTGGCTCGGGCGACGTCAAGGCGAGGGCGCCAAATCTGACGCTATGCGCCCGCCCGCTTCCAACTCGATCCATCTGGTGACTGGATGGCACGCTCTAGCAGGTCCTTTTGCCGGCGCCGATCTCGCTTTGTGACGAATTACCGAAACCAGGGTG
>Ga0116229_10006035_pt1 | contig 19613 bp, 16 predicted proteins | sample S1TSphgellanicum_3_FD_87313 | JGI IMG/M metagenome (GOLD analysis project Ga0116229, IMG submission 87313) | Host-associated microbial communities from peat moss isolated from Minnesota, USA - S1T2_Fc - Sphagnum magellanicum MG | ecosystem: Host-associated > Plants > Peat moss > Unclassified... | reverse complement strand
TCATACATACTACTGTTGATGGTCCCTGAACAGGTGTGAGACTGGCACTTTTGTTCATACCGGTGTGTGTTTTTTGTTTTTTGTTTGTTTCTGTCTTCCCTTGTTTGGTTCTTTCTGTGGCTTCCTGAGGAAGAGTTAACCTTGCTGTTTCTTCTTCATTGTGAGAATGGAGATTTCTCTATTCTTATGAAAGATATTGTTTGGTCTGGAATCTCATTAGGCTTATCATCAGGTTGGCTCAAACTAGGAGATTTCACAGTTCTTGTAGGGAGGTATATATGTAGATATGCCATGGAGCATTGTATCAGCATTTAGGGGTACTTTGGTATTTTAAGTGTCTTGGTTTGTCATTTGCAACTGTCTATCCTTTGTCCTTTGTTGTCAGCATCTTACCTTGTTGCTTTGAATTTCCTCTTTTGTACCATTGCAAAATGTGACAGAAGCTTGGTATGCAGATTGTTGTAAGTTTTTCCGCATAATTTTAGTAAATTGGGAGCTGATGAAGTTCTGTGGGGAGTCATGGTAGCTAGTTACTGCTATTCATGATGAAGGTGATGGTCTGATACTTTGTGAGTGACACTCACAAGGTTATAACTGCACCCATTCATGTCATTTCAGTTTTGGGTTTTGCAGGAATGGATACAACAGGTACCTTTTGGGTGTTATTGTGGAGTTTTCTCTGCTATCTCATAGATCTATGCATTCCTTTTTTTTGCGTCTCTAGCTCATTTCTGTGTCTGCTCTATAATCTGCACTCTTGTGTACATGTTCATTTTCTACATTTCTCTGCATTTTCCTCCTGTATTTGAAATCTAGTTTTTATTTTCTTCTTTATCGTTAGACATATTGCTGTCTTCCGGCTTGAGTTTCTGGATTCCATGGTCTATTGAATGATTGTGGGAATTTGTTGCTGGACAGGTAGTGCAGTTCCATCGGGTGGATGAAAGCAGTAGGATGACAGATAATGCTTCTACGTCTAGTTCTGTTGACTTTGTGATGAGACCTATGGGTGATAGATGGGTCTATATTGGAGGGAAGCGCACACATACACATGATGTTAGGGCCTTGGCTGTTGCTTTTCCAGTCATTGATGGAGGTATGCTTTTCTGCCTCAATTCGTTCTGCTACATTTCCTTGCCTCTGCACTAGTCTGGCAGTATGCTTAATGTTGAGTGTGTCTTTCATTGCGCTAAGTGTCAATCATCATCTCTGTGCTGCAGATTTGCCTGTACAGAAAAGAAGAAAACAACTTCAGAAAAGTGAACACCCAAAACAAACTGATTACAGGAAATGGGCATTGTCACAGACAGGGATGCTCATTTCAGGAGGCAATGATGCCAAGCTCTTCACATATTCTGCAAACAGTTTCCTCTCATTTCACCCCCATGATATTTGCCCTGCCCCTGAACGGCCCTTCATTCAGTTGGCACATCGATCACCATTGCAGGGAGGCACATTGATGATGGCACAGCATCCTACATGGGTTGATGTTTGGAAGATCAACTCTAGTGAATCTGCACTGAACATGGACAATCGAAGTATTCATCACAAACAAAGTCTGCTGGGGAAACGGAAATGGGAAAGTACTGATAGTCATTATCAGTGTAATGGTAATGGGCCTCCTTGGAGAGCCACCTCGATTGAGAACTATGCCAATGGACATGGACATGATTCAGAAGTCAATCATGGAGGTAATGATAAGGGTGTGCAAAGAGGCATGCTTAAGGCTCAACCCCTAATACTTCTGGCAAGGATAAAATGTAAATCATCTGGACATATCACATGCAGTGCTATATCAGGCAATGGCTGTCTGGTTGCCCTCTCTGATTGCCAGAGGCCCCGTCTTTATCAACTAGAGCATGATTTCACAAACAGTTCTGTCTCTGAGGATAAGATGAGGCGAATCAGTAAGAAAAAACTTCCACCAGTTCTGCAAGCCACCCACTGTATGGTGTTTAGTGCTGACTCAACACGTCTACTCCTTGTGGCTCCGCAGTTGTCAGTTTGGGTGCGTGAATCTCATTTTTCCAGTTTGTCTGTGAACTAAATGTTTCCAAGCAATCAAATGGATTCTGTAATATATTATTTTCTTCATAGTTGTTCAATGTGTCTGATCTTTTCAGTTTTGCACACATTCTTAATTTCTTGAGACTCTGATTGCAGGTGGTTGACACAGAAAGTATGGAGTTGGTACATACTTTCAAAGTTCCAGTAGAAACTTTTCAGTCAAAATTGGGAAAAGCAGTGATTGTGCTCATGTGTACAAGTTCAGATGGTCAATGGCTGGCTGCTGCTACAAATTCTGGTCATGTTGTTGTTTTCAACATGGAAACGATGAGGTAAGCCTTTATACAGGTTTTCACCGCTTGTCACACATCTTGAGTGTAAGCCAACATCAGGGCTGAAGCTTCCTGTTGCTTCCAGCAACGTGAGAAACATAGGATGCAGAGTTCTGTATACTTGTTTGCCTACATATTTTGAGCAGACCATTTTATACTTTTTTGACAGCCACTGTTGCACCTATTAAATCCTGTCCAATTACTTTGGTTTTCTGTAGTCACTATCTGCAATTTGTGATCAAAATTGTAGCAATGGAGATGTCAATACATGGGAGTCAAGTAAAAAGACTTGTTTGCACTCAGTGTTTGGGCACAGGTAAAGTTCTAACCTCTTCCTAACTTTCTTAATTGTTAAGTGTGGTGAGTTCTTGATTCTCATTGAGAGTTATTGGTGTCTGGGTACAGGCATCACTGGACAGTACCAGTTTTTGATGGAACCCCTGCAACAGCTGCAGTTTTTCATGCAGGTTTCAGCAATGTGCTCATACTGAGCAGCTCGGCTAATCATCTGTATGTACTAGATGTAGAAATGAAGGTTCCTGGTGAGTGGTACAAGCGTAATGGCATGCATATTGCGAAGCAGTTGCTGGAGTTTCCAGGAGGCATTGCAGGGCTTTCTCTGCCACTCTCACCAGACTCTACGTCCATTATTGTGTATAGTTCCAGGTAATATGCTTGTTTCCTTTTGTTTCCTATGTAGTGCTTACAGTGTGGATGTAACAGAAGTCTTCCCATGGACATGCTTGGAACTCAATTCTGTTTGTACCATACTTTTCAAAAATGATGATGATGATGATGATGATATCTTTCAATATGGATTGGGTGGTTGTACTATATGCAGTGCAATGTGTGTCATTGACTTCAGCAAACTCATGCTGGAAGAAGAGGTGGACAGGGCCCATGATGATGCAGTCAATGCCGCAGGCAACCAAGAACATGGGAATGGTACAAGGAAACTAGTAGTGCATGGAAATGGAAATGGAAGCAAGCATGATGGAAGATCTGTTCCAAAGAAATCTATTGGCACAAAGTTTGTTCCATTCAGGAATCCAGTGCTGTTTTTAGGGCACACTGGTCTTACCTCTGTTTTTGTTGTAGAGAAGCCATGGTCAGAAGTGATGCAACAGTTCCCTGCACCTGTCTTTAGGCATGTATTTGGCACCTAAGTTCTAATCAATGTGCCAACCTAAAAAACAGTGACTTGGTTTTAATCAACTCTTCGTTTTATGAAGTCAATTCATGTACCTCTTGCTCAAGGATGCAGAGGAGGGAAAGAATTTCTGGTATTTCCTTCCTTTCTTGACTTTGCATGCACTTAGCTTCCATTCCACAAAAATTTTCATATGTTGTTGCTGAAATATTCCCAGAATGATATCAGTTGTTTTGAAAACACATTCTTTCACTTGCATACACATTTTCATTCCTTTTTTCAGATATTGATACTGTTGAGAAGTGTGCATTAGCTTTCACGGCTTGTTTTGAGCACTAATATCATCTCCAGTGGCACTCTGTGTGTGACCCTGTAAAAACACTTTTCTCATATCCAAGTTCAGTTATGTACTGTTTCCAGCCCTGCCCATAAAACTAAAATTAAAATTGGGACTACATATAGGTGTAAGACTACTAGTAGCAAACTATCTAGCCAACCAACATTATGTGATAAGTTTTATTGTGCCTTTTACCAACCTCTGCATCTGGAGTAAAAAGGCAGGCAAAAACCATGTTGCTGAGCCAATTTGGCATGTTTTAACTTTTCATCATCCAATTTGATTTTGCAGGGCCACACACTCAGCAACAGTGGAGCTACTTTAGTGAGTGAAGCTGCCCACAAGTCAAGAGTAAAAGTGTCTCAGAATATATTAAGTTCTGCAGTTTCAAGTTTCAAGGGTCTGTAGTTTGGCACTATGTGATCATAATTGGTTGCCAAATCTGGATGTTCCAAGATCAGATGACTTGGGCTGACCACATGAGCTTGCATAAAAGCTTGTTCAAGTACAGCATCAAAACTTTGTTCTTAGACCTAGTCACAGTTGTAAAACAGCACCTGATTGCTACACAGGCTACAAGGGAGATATAAGCAGCTGCCATTACCAGAAAATGCCATTACAGCATTTTTATTGCACTCAAACATGGCACTGTTGCTACCTTACAGTGACACCTTCAGCTGATAAATAATTTGTCTTCTTGAGCCTGCAAGTTTGAGTAATATTCTGGAAGTTTTGTCGAAGCTTGAAATACTAGTCATAGACTACTTTCAGAGAGTACCTATGTTTCAAAGTTAGAATCCACGAGAGCCTCCCTCTGACTAAGGATGGAAACCCCTTCTTCTTTGAGGTCTTGCCTCTTTTCACAAACACTGAAACTAGACCACATCTCACCAAAGCTCTAAAATGATACCTTCAGAGGCCACCGTTCCTGGAGCGTTCTGGAAATACAATCTGCAAGATTATAGAGCTACTAATGAACACAAAAGGGGTTTGAAATTATGCATTGAAAGAAAAGCCTCCATTAGCCTCCCCAACTTATCATGTGTAGAGTTTCTGTTGTGATAAGTCCACCATCACACTACACTACAGAATTGTAAGACTACTAAACCAATTTAGAGAATGACTTGTGTCCATTGCAAATGACATCCCTGGAACCCAGAAATGATCAAAGGGGCTTTTCATAAGTATTTCGGCCTTGGAATTCTTGGAGCTGCTTTGTTAGCCTTTTCACCAACTTGCAGCTGGACATAAAAATATGAAAACCCTAAATGATAGCTTCAGAAGCCATAATTCCTGGAGCATTTTGTGGCAATACAGTCTGCAGGATTATAGGGCTAATGAGGAGCAGAAAGGAGCTAGAAAAGATCCGTTGAAAGAAAAGTCTACATTAGCCTCCCCAACTTGTCATGTGCAGAGTTTCTGTTGTGATAAGTCCACCATCACACTATATGACAGTATTGTAAGATTACTACTATGTCAAATTTGATGGTGAAGTTGACTACATTCCAAGTGATGTCTCTGGAACCCAGGAACAACTATAAGGGCTTTTCATAGGTATTTTGGTCTCGGAATTCTTGGAGCCGCTTTGTAAGCATTTCACCGACATGAGGCTGGACATAAATATGAGTGTCATCAAGCATGTACACAATGAATTTATGAGCATTGGGCATAGATTCATTCAGGTTTACTATAAACTGTGCCATTGGAATGTCACTGCACACACACACACCCCAAAATGTGGTCAATACAAAAGAAGTGCAGTCACAAGCTTCATACACACACAGACACACACCATGTGCACAATAAATGCAAAAGAAGTATTATGACAAAGCACACAGCTACCAAAGCAAAAATTCAAATTGCATTTGCTCATAAAGCCACAGATCTGCTCAGAGGAACGAAATACTCTGTGATAATTGAAGGTTACAAAACGAGCATGGATTAGAAAGAAAGAGTTCATGACAATATCGAGCAGCAATATTCAGCTTTTTTCTTTTCAACAGAAAATAAGTGCAGAATATCCGTGACAGGAAGAAAAAAAATCCCGGAACAAAAGGCAACCTAGAGGACTAAAAAATCTCACCAAGAGATGAGAATTCCCTTGATGGCGTTCACCATCTTGTCTCCCTCGCTCCTCAATCCTGCAGCTCCTTCAGCTGGTTTGATCAAAGTTGGGACAATAAATCGATCCTCCTGCTTGCTTGCAAGCTTTCTAATTCTTCTTCTTCTTGTGCCACAACAACCTTCCCCACCAATTGCGAACAAGAAAAGCGAGACGCAACACCGAGGAATCGCAGATTGGAAGAAAAAATCGCGCGAAAACCTGAACCCCTAATGAATGCTCTCGGGAATCACAAGCTTTGAAACCCTAATTCGGAACTCAAGGTGCATGGGATGTAGGGTTTAGGGCAAACTTTGAAACCCTAATTTGGATTGAACTCAAGGTACATGGGATGTAGGGTTTAGGGCAAACTTTGAAATCCTAATTTGGATTGAACTCAAGGTGCATAGGGATGTAGGGTGTAGGCTAAGCTTTGAAACCCTAATTTGGATTGAACTCAAGGTGCATGGGATGTAGGGTTTAGGGAAGCTTTGAAACCCTAATTTGGATTGAACTCAAGGTGAATGGGATGTAGGGTTTAGGGTAAGCTTTGAAACCCTAATGATTTTGACCTCTCCAAAGGATTTTCCATGGCAAAAACAACCCAAATTTGGCAGATTTGGAGGAGTTTTTTTTTTCCAAAATTGCCAGATATGTATAATAAGTTCCAGTAGGTAGCCAAGAGTATAGCCAAGAGTATAGAAGGATCCTTACTCTTTTTTTTGTTTTTCCTTTGATATCTGGTTTATAGCCAAATTTGGGGTTTTTTTTTTCTGGATGGTCGCCAAATTGGCTACATTGTCAAATTCAGGAAAAAAAAAAACAAAGACAGTAATTGGGCCCTAAATTGGAATGGTGCTAAAATGTGTTAATTCTGTAGGTCTTTAACAACATGGCCTTCCCTTTTACATATAAAAGCACCCAATTTGAACACCCAATTTGATTGATAAATCTTTTTACAAATTAAAATTTTTTTTCAACTCCTAAACAATAAGAAAACATGAATTTTGGTACTACTAGGAATAATTTAATGGCTACAAAAATCGCACCTTATGAGTCAATTCATCATTGGTAAACACGGGGGTGTGTCACATTGTGGCCTTGTGATTTACATTAAAAGAAGAATTATGGAAACTCAAATATTTCACCATGCAAAAACTATAATCTAAAAAATATATAAATAAGTAATTAATTAAAAATTAAAAATTAAAAATCCTCTAAAAGAAACCAAAATCCTTCCACATATTATAACTCTATTATAACTAATCTCAAGTTTCAACACAAGCAAAAATATTATTTATCTTTCAAAAAATCCTCATATAAAAAATAGACCTATTTATTATTATTACCTAGTAGGGGCCAAAATCCCTTAAGCTACTATATACTCTATAATGAATCTAAAACACAATATCCTTCTCTATAATAGAAACCATTTCACAAGACAAGTTACAAGTACAATGGAAAGTGAATGCAACATGCATACATAAGATTGTTATAGGCAACTTCAACATTAAAATTCAACTTTATTTTCATGAGTGGACAAGCTAAAAAGGTTGCAAAAGGTCTATGAAAAACTTTTTAAAAAAAAATCTTTTAACATCGAAAAGTTCTTCATAATAAAGGTTTTTTTTATAAAAAAATAAGACCTTACTTAAGACTAGCTTTTGAAAGAGTCTCAAAAGCAAAAAGACTTCAAGACTATATTGGTGCACCAATGAAGGCCAATAATAAGCAACGTTAAGTAATCAAAGATGATTTTGGCCTTCACTAAAGAGGTATATAACAAAGGCTTTTGCAAGTTGTTCAACGTGTCATATCCTTATTCTATTGAAAAAAAAAAAACCCAAATCCAAATGTTGATTGACAATATTTTCCTTTTATTGCAAGATATAATACAAAATTTACAACTACAATAGGTAACTAGTGTTGGTTTAGTATCAACTTTTTGACATATCAACTTGTAGTCTCAGTATATGAGTGTTTAATAAAAGGGGTGAAATCGTGAATCAATGAAACAACATGTTTACTTTCTTTCAAAAAAATTGTAATTTTTTTACAAAAATAAATTTTCATAAAAAGGAATTTTTAAACCATTTTTTAAATTATTATTTTTACTTACTATAGTTTTTCCAATACATCACTTTTTTTTCATGATTTTTTGATAAATATGATTTTTTAATGCAAAATTTTGCACTAGATTTTTGTGTTTTGTCTTGAAAAATGATCACACTTCCAAATTATGCCAAAACTATTAACTTTTTTGAGGTTTAGTCTTTTGTATTATAAACTACAATTTTTTTTTTGGCACCATTTACATTATACCACATTTACATGTCATAAAAGAATCATAACATTAAATAAACCCTTTTTAAAAAAATATCAAATTATATACTCTTTGTATTTTGAGTGTTTTTTATGCATGTCTAATAGTCATTTATTATTATAAAATGATTGATCATCAAATAATTTGTATTATGAAAATCAAGGGCCCTAAATAATGTTTGATAAAACATTTGTTCAACTTTATAAGTCCTTTGTTCACGTCAAAATTCAAAATTGAAAGATCCAATGGTTTAATTTAGATTTTTTAACATTTGTAAATTAGTCATAAAACACAATTTGCCATGATTAAAATGTCATTAAAGTGGCACAACATAGGCATATATTGAAAAATGCAAATTTGAACACAATTCGACATGTTTTTTGGTTGGTTATTTGAAAACTTTACCCTAAAACAAGATACCAAAAAAATATTGATACCAAAGTCTTTTTCAAATACATATACCACTACGATACCAATTGTTCAAAGTTTGTAAATTTCATGGTGAAATGGTATTAATATATATTTGGCCAATGTTATACTAACAAATAGATACAATGAAAATCGGTATTGATCCAATCTCTAATTAATGTTTAAATTATATATGTCATGTAACATGTTATGCATAACCAAAACAATTATGTTATGAAGGCATCAATATAGATTATAGCCACTAAACTGTTGAAAGTAATAGAAAATATGCTAAAATGGTCATGACATATTCAAACTTAGAACCAAATGAAAGTACATTTGTTTTACTCCTCATGATCACACACATACATAATAAGCAAGAGAGTAACTTGCATTCATTGTCAAAAGGTTGGTGTAATTTTGATATAAATTTTTTGGTACAACTAACAATAGATCTACTATGCTATTAATAGATCACCAACACATACATAACCAATGGAAAGAATAGCCAAATTAGAATGTTGTGTAATCATACAAAGTGGTTACAATTGAAAGCAACTATGTTTTGCTACTTAATGCATCACCAACACAAACATAACTACTCAAAATAATGGCCCATGAAAATGCCATTAATGCCAACAAATTGACATCAACAAAACCACTACAATTAATGTTCTACTACTTAATACATCACCAACACATATATAACCAACCAAAAAAATTTCCCATGGAACAAAAAAGAAAGTGATTAATGTTTACAAATTGATATTAGAAAAATAATTACAACAAGAACAATTTTGCTTTGTTATTGAATGCATCACCAATGCAAACATGAGTAGCCAAAATAGTAGCCATTGAAATGCCGAAAAATAAACACCATAATCATTGGTGAAAACCCATTGCATTTAGCCCCAAGTGCCAAAGACAACTTTTGTTAATCATTTTCAAAGTATCCAACTTACTTACTACTTGAATTCTTTTTCTTAGTCATCAAGTAAATCTTCTTCAAATGTGAAGAACCCCAATGTCCCTAGCAACAAGAAAATAGCATGTCCTTGCATCATTCATCTAATTTTGCAAGATCATAACAAGTTGATCAAAGTTTTGCACTCCCAACTAACATTGTTGCAAATTGGTCAATATGTCAACAACACTAAAAATTCATTCAATTTGACAGTCTAAAATACCCAAGAATTAACAAGTAAGGAATGTAACAATATGAAATTATTTCATACGAGCTTCCTACCATTGTAAGGGTGATTTTAGATCATTCTTGTTTGCAACTACATTATAATATAATGACGATTCAATTTTCACCAAAAATTTAATAATTCTCTCAATAGAAGCTCCAATTCCCTACAAGAAGTAATCATGTATGGTTGTTAAAGGAGGAAGGCTTTCTACATGCTTGGTTTCAAATGCTTGGAGACTTTCACCAAAAGAGGCACCAACACAGTTTGATCATACTTTTTCATAAATGTCATTGCTTTGTCCTTGCCTACATACTCCATGATGCATTATAGGCCCTTAAATCGAAGATTTTGTTAGAGAACACACATATTGTAGCAATGACATTAAAGGTCACAACAAATGCTGAACAATGTTTTAACACATTGATCACATTAAACCCTTTTATGGCATAAAAGATCTCCAACTTTGTTTCAACTTTTCACATGTTAGAGGTGAATTTAAGGATGTTCAAGCTCGATACTCCTTATGCAATATATTATTAATTGAAATATTTAGCAAATAATGCATTTGAAAACAACCATTGCCCTTGGTTTGGTTCAAAATGCATTGTTCCACCATAAGGCCCAAGGTTTTTGTCATGATTTTTGTAATTTCACATTGAGTTTGACGGTACCCATGATTGCAATGTAGAAGTTTGTTGACTATAAAAAAAGGTTTATGAGAATAAAATATTTCAAGCTAGAAGTTTGTCAACTGTAACAAAGGTTTATGGTGGTGGAAGATTCCAAAGTCTTTTGAAATAAACCAAGTTTTGACTAATGTCTTTAGTTTTGAAGACCTTAAGTTAGCCTCCTCACATTCTAATTTTCATTCCTACTCACCTTTTTTTCATAATCCTAATTTTTTTTATCCATGTCATGGTTTTTTGCAAGGCATTTTGAACTTTTATTGCATTCACTTTATCCCAATACCAAGTTTAATATCATTTTAATGGCACGATAACATATCTTAGACATTAGATGGCTAAAACATGTGTCATTAAAGGGTGAAAGAAGTTGCAACTATGCACAAGATAATAACACTTGTCAATGTACAAAAGTAAGTTGTATTAACAATTGTTGTTGTCTAATCCAAAAATTTCATGTGTAAACTAGAATGGAAATTGCATTGGACACAAAATTTTCCAATCTTACTTGTAGCAAAGTGAATTCTTGAAAGACTTTAAAACAATTACTTTTTCATAATTAAACTCACTATGTAAATTTCCTTGCCTAACACCCGCCAAAAAAATCCTTGTTTGATGCATAACATAAAATTTCAAATTTAAGTGTCCCTCTTGGGAATGGTCAAAAAGATAAATAGTTTTTCACACATTGGGAGTTTAATTTTCATGATTTCAACAAATATCCACAGAATTATCAATTTTCCAACTAGAACCTTTGTGAATTATTTTGTGCGAAACATAATTAGTTGCAAGTATGATAATCAATAAAAAATTTAAGATATAAAAAAAATAACATTGAACATTTTATCAATGAATTATCCTTTTAAGGCCTAAGGTGGTATGACAAATAATAAGAGGAAGTAGATCAAATTTGTAATGCTCATGACCATGACATAACATACCTATTTGTAAAACCTATTTCAAAGCTTCACTTAAAGACATTACAAACTCACATGTACCTAATTAGTAAAGATTTGTACAATGTGCATTTCAATGTCTTCAAGTTGATTCCATTAATGTTTTTCCTAAACTTGCCATGCCATGAGACCATTCCAATTTGCCCCATTTGATCTATTGATTAAATCCATGCATCCCCTATTAAGCTAGTTGTGTTAATAACCATGTGACAATTATTATTTGTGGTAAGGTTAGTCACTTTTGACTTGTTCCATTTGAAAACCATTTCACCTTTCTATAATTGGATGGTAACATGATGTAGTTTTTAGTTTTTTTAATGTGTTATCATGATGGTATTATGTCCACATTTTCCATTCCCATTAGTAGATTGATCTTCTTCAATTGTATTACCATGATATTTAATCAAGTTTCACATTTAAATGTTGAATAATAAATATTTCATATTTAAAAATCAAATTCAATAATGATAAAGGTAATTTATGAAAATTTCATCTTGATATCATGTTGAAAGAAAAATATTCAACATTGTTGATAGATCATTGCACTTAATGTCAAGATGAAAATATATCCTTAAAACATTAACTCTACACAATTTATTTTCCTTATCAAAGTTCTTAGTTGCAGGTAATAAGGACTTTTTTTTAATCCAAAAACTTAAATGAGTTATAATAGACATTGGAGCTATTATTAAACATAGGTGAATAAATGATTAGTCAATCACCTACCTATTAGATATTAAGTAGCATAAATACAAAAAAAAACTAGACCTTAAATACAACTTACACAATTGTATCACATACCAAAAATTTCAAATTTACAAAAGTTATGTGAAAATATAATAGAAATCAAATATAATGTTAAAAAGTTTGAATTTATTTTTTGTGTTTGTGTTGACAACTTCCATCTTTAAAAAAAAAAGATCTTGATGAACTACTTCATTGGTCTACTTTACCATGCTTGGACCCTATTTCAAAGTTGAACTTCATTCTTGTTGTACAACCACCTAGCCTTTGTATTACATGTTTAAAAGAAAAATATGTAAAGTAATGGAGAAAAATTAAAATAATACCATAAACTAATGCTAGAACTAATAACATGCAATATAACAATGGGTAGCCATTTGATGATGGAGATGGAATTTAGATGTGTAGATAATGTCTTTACTTGATACATGTTTAGATTTGTTATTTTACTCACAATAAATGTATGGTATATGTAGTGTGTGGAATGATAATAACTAATTCAAGAGATGAAATAAAATTGCAACCGTGAAATGTTGACATGTGTGGTTTGCAGGATGAATTTTTACACAAGTTGATGTTTGTTAAGTAATGGATACACATATACACACTATTATCATTATCATTTTTATTTTTAATGAATATGTTGAACTTGTGAAGTGTTGTCCATTTCCTTTGTTTGAGTTTGAACCATATGAAAATGAGAATTAAAAAGCAAATGCATGCATAGTCAAGCTCACCCATCCCTTGAACTATATGAAAATAGTTCAAAAACGAAGGGATGCCTAGTCAAGCTCACCCATCTCCTTTACTACAAGAGACTAGTTTAAAAGCAGAAGGATGCCTACCTAGTCAAGCTCACACATCTCTTTAACTATTACAAAAAGAATTTAAAAGCAAAAAGATGCCTAGTCAAATTCACACATCCCTTTAATTACATGAAAATAGTTTAAAAAGCAAAAGACACCTAGTCAAGCTCAACAAGTGAGGGCTTACTACAATGGGAGAATTGACTAGCCATGACCCATTTTATATAGTATTCAATGTTTACCTTCTTCCACTCAAAAGTTTCTTTTAGGTCAATCGCCTTATGTCTCGTGATTGCAATGCAAAGGAAAGCATGTAAAGAAGGTTTCTTCATTTGCACATCATGCTTGCACATTCCTTTCTTTTGTAATGAATCAAATGCCCCCATCGATCGTTTATGCAAGTTAGCAAAGTAAGCACATATGCCAAATCAAAGTCATTCGTCTTTGCCCAATTTAAAATCCAACCAAACACTCTCTCAAGTGCTCTTTGATATTCTTCATATTCAACAAAACTCCAAAACCAATGCTACGTAAAATGCAAAATTGAAGATTAAATGATTTGATTAAGAGTGTTTTGTTTTTTCAATTTTGTGATGTAGCTAAAGTGTTGATCATCCTTAAGATGATTTACCTCAAATTTGGCTATAAACAACATATGATTTGCATAAATCATGTTATGGATTTATGCCCCAAAAAAAAAAAAAAAAATCTCTTAAAAAACCCAAACTTTCTATTTTTTTTTTTTTTTAATTTTTTTTTTTTTTTTTTTTACATTCTCTTTTTGGCGAAATTTCCTCATATAAAAATGGATTTGATGATATGAGGATGTCATACATACATACTACATATATACAAATCTTACTTGAGTGTGGACCTCCATTTTTGGCATGGCATTTTCCCCCACTTCCCATTGTAATAGGACTCACTTCTCACAATCAGATTTAGTAATAACCTCCAAGCAGGGTTTTTATTTTGTTTTTTCAATTTTGTGTCATGAGAAATTTTCCCCAAAAAAAAAATAAAAAGGAAAAATTAGTTTAATTTCCATTAGAGAAACAAAAACTTCCCAATTTTTTCTATCAAACAAACAAACAACATTGTGTTCCCTAAAAAATTTCCAAGAAAAAAAAAAAAAAAAACCCATATCCTTGAAGTGATAAATGGATCCAATGATATGACAAATGCACTCCCATGGATTACATTATTGCCATTACAATTTCCCCCATTTCCCATTGCCATTCAACAAATAGTCTAGTTCCTGGACAAGATTCAAGGTTTCATTTCTTCCTCTGCAGCCAATCTCTTGTGTCATCAAGACTGCCCATTCAGCAGCAGCTCCCATTGAGCTACATTATTCACCCTTCTCAATGGTCTGAATGATCTTGGGTTTAGGGTTTACGGTATGCATCATCAACAGTCATGTTGTCAAATTGCCAGATTTCTTTCCTTTCAGCTAGATCCATTCTTTGCAGAGAAACTTAGGAGAGTTTTGGAGGGTTAGAATAGTGTGTTTTTTTTTTGCCACTCCTTCGTGCCTGCAAGAAACCCACTTCTTTTTTTACTTCCAAATGCTGACTTCCCGAGGTCCACCTTCCTTTGCAGATGCTCGGAACATGCCAGTGGTATTGAATGCCATAGCAACATCTCCTGCAGAAGACACTGCAACCAACCCACCCATATCCTTTGGCAACCTCTTGTAGATCACGTAGTCTACTGCCTCTGTTAAACTCACTTGTTTGTACTCCATAACTGCTGCAACTTCGCGAGCCACTGTTTCTTTGATGAGCTCTTCTCCTCTTCCAGTTGCTGAAATTGCACACAACTTGTTGGCATATGTCCCCGCACCCACAAGCGGTGTGTCACCTGCCCAATCCAAGAATCACACACACACACACACAAACATACCACACATACATGAGGATATGGTAAAGAAAAAAGCTTTGACCTACTTCCATATTTATGATAATATGCTGCCTGACCAATTGATTACATTTCATTGTGACCCATGGAAGAATTGCAAGGTACGAGGTTAGATTACAAAGCCTCTTTTCTGGAGGAAAGAATTGCACAGCTGGAGCTTACCAATACGACCAACCATCTTGTTCACCAAGCCTCCAGTGGATGTGGCTGCAGCACAGTTGCCATACATGTCCACAGCAACACACCCGACAGTTTCGAATTCAGCTTTCAGGAGGGTGCCTGCTGGAGGAGCTGTAGCACTTGCCTTGATACCATTTTCCTTCCCATTTAAATTGGAATAACAAAAGCTTGGCAGGTCCTTTGTTTTTCCATTGGAATCATATCCATGTGAGGTGCCACTTGAACTCCAGTTGGAATCATATTCATGCAAGCTAGTAGTACCATTTGAACTCCCGTTGACAAGATGCCCATTATTGCAATCACCATTTGCAAAGCGCACCTTGTGATGATGATGATGATGATGATGATGATGATTATTCCCATTGATGCCATTGCTGCCATTCAAGTGCCAAGTCATGCCATTACTATCACCAGTGTAATGTGGTTGTTCCATCACTACTGTATCGACTTCTGGTGTAGCATGTTCAGTATAGTCTAGCTGCCAAAACATCCACCAAGATCTCACTCTCTTTTAGCTCAACTCTTTGGACACATCAATAAGCTAGAATACATAATTTCAGAAGAGCAGCCAAGTTCCTAGCAACAAGTGTCAAGAACTAGGATTCTATCTGTGGTAGGTAAGGCCTGACGACGAGGGCATTACCAGAAAAAGGGTACACCTGAGATGGCAGCTGAGGGTGGTACCTGTATTCTGGTTACGCCCTCATCCAAGGGCCTTACCAAGCATAAAGAACCACTAGAAATGCAAAACAGGAAGAAATAACAGGAAGGAACCTTATGTTTTGTATGGACAAATATTGTTTAAATGTAAGGTTCCTCCTTCAAAACCTAAGATGTCCCCGGGACTCCAATAACTCTTTACTTTTCTAAGGTAGTCTCCAACTACACTAAGACATTTCTAGCGGTGCTTTATGTGGATAATTTCTGCTCCTCCTAGCCATGAGCATTCATTCAAAGTATACATGCAAAAGAAGTGAAACCAACCTCAACACTGTTGGCCAAACGTGCATTCTCAAGTCGCTCCTTATTTTCCACAGTGATGAAGTATTCATTATTCACAGTTTTGACACCCTGCAAAACACACTTAGGAGTGTTCAGCTTCTCAATCAATCTGAGGAAATAAAATAAAATCATGTCTCTTGGTCTGCAAACCAACATGACTAATGAATATCTCTTCATTCTTAAGGTTGTTGCAATGACATGGATTTGACCAAGGTGCAAAAGCTTGGTAATACTACTCTAGCTAAGCTGCTCAGAGTACCAAAACAATTGCAAGAAAGTTTTTAGAGCACCCTGCAAATAATACAAAAACTGACCTGCTCTCGTGCAAAAGCTTCAGCACCATCAAACGCAAGGTACACATGGGGTGTTTTTTCCATGACCAAGCGGGCAAGAGAAATGGGATGGACAACAGTGGAGATGCCTGACACAGCCCCACATTCTTTCAAACGCCCGTCCATTATGCAAGCCTCCATCTCCACAGTTCCTTTTGTTGTCAACACAGAACCATAACCCGCATTGAAGATTTTATTGGCCTCCAATGCTCGTACCTGCATACCACCCAGCATCCATGCACAGCCCATATCCCAAAATTTTGTCCATGTTCAGCAAGTCTTGGAATTTCAGACAGACATCTCCAACAACACCACTTATCTCCTGAAAGGATCCATCATTAGCATCATGTCTATGCTTCTATTTTGGGGAGTGGACCGGGCCCAAAGGGATGCTTCTGTTGGGGATGGCCCAATGTTACAGAAAAATTGGTGACATGGGCCAATCAATGTGGCTCAGTTGCAAAGAAAAAAACAGAAAAAAGAAAAGATCCATCATGCCCATTGAGAGCTGGCATACTCACCACTTTCTCCACCACATCAAGAGCAGAGGCTGAATTCTCCAGAGCAGATACACCAATCTGGAGACACTCGTGCAATGCTTGGTCTGTCACCTTCTTCCTCTCTGCAGTCATGTTCCTGGAAATGTCCCCGGCTCCTCCATGAAGTGCAATAGCCCATCTTCCCATGTTCTTCTGAAAACTCTCGCACACTTTTTCTGAGCTCTTGCACTACAAAACCCACCCAGAAAATCAACTTAGAGACCCAGGAAAAAAAAAAACAAAGACCAGAAATTCAGACTTGCAGCAACTGTTTTGAGTAAAAAGTAAAATAAAATCACCATGCAACAACAAAAGCTTGATGAGCAACAAAGATCAGAGCCAGAAACAAGTCTGCACAAACAAAAGATGCACAACAACGTGCCAGACAGAGCTGGCTTCTTCAAGGACCCATCAACAGTCTTGTACTGCACACTGGGTTCAGCAGCAGTTGCTGCAAGAAAGAATTTCTTTTCTGCAAGAGATTCCTGGATTTTAATGACATCCTATATCTCCATGGAATTATCTCCAGCTACATGAGACAACAATTTTTTCTTCGCACAAAAAAGAAACTCTTGAAGCTTGCCAGAGCATCTTTCCAGTCTGGACTAAATCCCTGAAGATTCATGCAACTGGAGTCTGGGATACTACTCTGACAGTGGGAATTTCCAGTGAATTTAGATTGGCAGCAGGCTATGATTCTTCCCAGCAAACTCAATGATTCTTGCAAGAATAATTCTGCTCAAGGAAAAACAAATAACAACAACCTGGAGCTGAATCTTTGTTTTGTTTTGCCAGAAACAAGCCTGGAAGAAGAAGGAGGAGGAGGAAGAGGAGGACCAGACAGGAAGAGCCACTGACCTGGGCTAGAGCTCTAGAGCAGTTGGGTAGGAAGACTTTGGAAGCTTTGTTTTACAGGAGATGTGTTTCCAGTACTCAGCACACCCACCCACACACCTCAAATCCTCTGCTTCTTGCAGATACCCACAAACTACAACAAGATTATTAAGTTGCTGCTGCTGCTGCTGCTGAAAACTTGCTGGAGACAGTCAGTCCTGAAGGAGAAGGCAACTGAATTCTGCCAAGTTCAAAGCCCTACCAAATCTACACCCAAAAAAAAACCCCCCAACAGTTCTTACAAAAACATTCAAAGTCTAGCAACCTCCAAGTTGTGTATGGGAGAGTACTATGGTACTCTGTTGCTGTGTTGGGTACACAAGAAAGAAACAAACTTTGCAACCAACCACCTTGAGAGAGAGAGAGAGAGAGGGAGAGGGAGAAAATTTCTAGCGCCGCCAGGTGCAAAAACAAGAGCCTAGAAGCCTAGTAGAGGAGAGATTCAGTGTTTGTGACCACAGAGAGAGAGAGAGTCTAAAGATCTGTGATGTGGGTTGTGCTGCAAAAGACAATTTTTCCAACTGGGATTGGGCAAGAGAGTATTTGTGCAACTCCTGGAATGTGGGAGGAGGAGACAAAGCAGACGACCCAAGAGCTCTAGACTTTGTTACTACACTTGCACATCAATCCTCTCTTGTTGTGGCTTATAAAAGCTTTCTGTTTTAGAGAGAGAAAGAGATTGTAGTCTCTTGTGTGCCTGCCTGCCTGTGAGCAGTTGAAGAAAGAACGGTCCTGGTTCATCATCTCAGCTGCTGCACTGCAAAAATTCAATGAACAAATCAGGTGATTGCTACTAGAATTCTGCCCAGAAAAATCTTGTTGAAACAAAAATGGAAAAAAAGCAATTTCTTAAAAAAAATTCATTGAAGAGCTAACAAGATCAAATCTTTACACTACTAACTTTGTACCATACTTTTGCATCATACGTATAGCATGGGCATGATCATCATGATCATCATCACATGCTTGTGTATTTGTTATATATTTATGCTCCCAAAAACACCACCCACTCAATTTAAACCTGATTTTTGCAAAATTCTAGTTATCACCTCATTTGTTGTTTGCTTTGCTCGACATCAATGAGAATTGTTCTCATTCTATTCTCGACTACAAAAACCACCATCACCCAAAACATGCTCGGAATGTGATGTGAGAGAGTGAGTGGAGATCATTTTATGCAATTCATTTCTAGTAAATGCAAAGAATGGAATCATGTCGAGGAAGATGATTTCATTTCATTTTTAATAATAATGTATGTACATACTTTTTTTTTTATAATAAATGGATAGTACTTTTTTTTCAGGTATGGATGATGAACAACTTTTTTTTTCTTGTAAGGATGATGAATGAATAGTAGTATAATAGAATGGGTGGCCTTGATTTGCCTCCTTTGATTTCATGGAAGTGATAGAGAGATTGGATGTGGTACCTAACCCTAAAAATTGCTATTGAATGCAAAGCTCCATACTTACCTACTATCTATCTTTGTTTTTCATGCTAGAATCAGCTCCCCCATGTTCCTACCCACCACCTATGCCACATAATGATCTACGTGTTGCTAGTTTTAGCCCTACAAATGGGGGTTGTAGGGTTAGGGAATGCACCTTAAGGAGGGCATTCTTCTTCCTCCTGGGGGGGGGGGGGGGGGGGGGGGGGTGGGTCCCCTCTCACGGAGAAGGGGGGTCCCCCAAGATCGTGGGGGGGGG
>Ga0116229_10006034_pt1 | contig 19623 bp, 22 predicted proteins | sample S1TSphgellanicum_3_FD_87313 | JGI IMG/M metagenome (GOLD analysis project Ga0116229, IMG submission 87313) | Host-associated microbial communities from peat moss isolated from Minnesota, USA - S1T2_Fc - Sphagnum magellanicum MG | ecosystem: Host-associated > Plants > Peat moss > Unclassified... | reverse complement strand
TTTTTTCGTTTGTTGTTGTTCGTAGCATTACTTAAGCAAAAAAAAAAAAAAAAAATAAAATTTTATATCAAAAAAAATAAAAAAAAAAAAAAAAAAAAAAAAAAAAAAAAAAAAAAAAAACCAATATTCTGCAATAAATACCTAATGACTTCTTGTTTCATGTGGGTGGCACATAAGAGTAACTCTGCCAGTGTTCAGTATGTACAGTGCAAATTAAAATTGGATGAAGAGAAGTCAATAGCAATACATACCAGTTTGGCTTGGTAAAATGGTTTTGGCCCAGCATTTTTACACAATTTGCTGAGGCTGGTAAAAGGCACAGCAAAAGCTTTAACACCTTCTGTTGATTGGCTAGATAAGTTTGTTGGGTCCCAGGTGAGTTGCTGTTAGTAGTAGTCAGTTAACCTATTTGCAGTCCCAGTTTTAGTCATAGGGGTGGGGTTGGAAAAAAGAAAATAACTAAACTTGGATGTGAGAAATATGTTTGCAGTTTCCCATACCGAGAACCTCTGGAGACGCTTTTAGTGACATGTTGTTAATAATGTTGTATTTTAGACCATGACTTCGCCTTCGAGCCTTTAGGTTTAGGGTTAGGTTAGTTAAAGTAGCTGTTGTCTGTCAAACCCTCTATATGGTTCCCTAAGCTCTCATTGTATATTTAAACCGAATTCTTCCTGTAGCTTCCCTAAGTAAATCGTTTCTAAGGGTGTTCCCCCTATATAACAGAACTTCCGACATAGTGAAAAAAATGATGCAGTTCTGCTGCTTCATGGATGCAGCAGAGCCTTGAAGAATGTGAGACCTACCTTTCCCATATAATGTATTTCATCATACACTAGGGTATCATTAAAAGGGATTTCAATGCATTTGCTGGAGGAAGGAAGACCCTGCCCTTGTTGCAAGATCCCAGAGAAAGTAATGAAACTGACAACCCCTCAAACAATGAAAAACTAAAACTCAATAATAGGACTATTTGTGCTGCAAACAATCCAGGTTGCTTAGAATCTGATGCAGCATTTTGATCCCTTCAATGATTATGTGAAGCTTGCCAATGGGTCCTTGATCAGCACGCCCAATTCCCTCACCACCAACTCTGTCTGTAGCATATCATTTGCCACATCCTCAGTGCCTTGCAAACTCTCCCACAGATTAAACTTCACCACAAATGACAACCAACAACTGTGCATCTCAGAGAGAGGGACTTGCAAAGCATATTAGTCTGTTTATGTGCATTAAATCCAGGATTAAGAATCCAAACTCTTTGGCTTTTCTAAAGATCAATTATGGTTATGTTCAGTGCATACAAGCAAGCAGGTATCCACTAAACTGCACCTAGTTTTTGTAGTTTTCAGCTTAATAAAGCTGATGTAGTACCGGGCAAAGACCAACATTGATGCAATGATCAAGCTCCTCAGTCTCACCCAAGATTCAGAAGTGTATGCATGCTGTCTGTTCTGAGCTGAACATCCTTGCCATGGCATCTTGCGCATCCTTATCCAGTGAAATGTCCAGCAAGAATGCTGCAATTGACACCCAAATCCATGAAGAACTCACAAGATAGCAAACCCATTGGAGCTTTTTCCACAATGCCTTGAACTTGTACAAACATGCAGAACAACTGGGACTGATGATGAAAGACAAAATTTCAGTATCTATGTACCTCGTGTGAACAAGTAGAGAATTCTTGGGGTAGAAGGGACTGATGGTGTGCGCTGTTTAGATGGGCTGCAGAAATCAGGCAAAAACTCAAAGAGGACAAAAATGCACTGCACATTTGCTTGCATGAGAGGTGTATCAAGCTGCAAGCTGTGCACAGTGATTAACAAATGACTGCATGATGATGGAATTGTTTTACTTGTTGGCTCCAGTACTGCAATTTTTGGCTTGTGGTTCTCTGACTTCCTGCTTGTCTCTAGCTCCTGGATTTGTCTTCCATCAGAACTCTGGTTGCCAATCTGTATGACACAGCAGGCAGCAGCATGCAGGTGCAAAGTTGGCCCACGGTTCTTTGCTTTGGGAAAACATTCGGATATGATCATCTCAGTATTTTGAGAATGTTCTGACATCTGTCGACAACAATAGTGAGTTCCCTGAGCCATCTTCAATGCTGCACAAACTTATGCTGCAAGTGTCAATCCAGTTGGGGCAGTAGTTCACTGTGCTGCACCTGTTTTGGACTAGAGGTTCTCTTTGTCGTATTCCCTCATCCTGCTATCTGTTCCATATTCCAAGGTTGAATGCCACATCCTTGTGAGAAGAAATCCACATTTGATGCCATCCATGGTTGTTATTTCTCATGCATGCTATGTGAGAATCATAAGGAGCTCTTAGGAGGAAGATCATGCTGACTAACAGACTTCCTCATGCATCAATTTGCTGCATCCCAATATCAGAGTGACTATCAGACTCTCAAAGTCTGTTCAGTCCTTGAGATGATAGTTCAGAGCTCACTCATTGCCAATGTTCAGTAATTTGTCTGTAATTTGCAAGATTCTAAGATGGGGTGAAGAGCATATGAGGAATACTTCACATTCTAGTCTATCTCACCACAATGGCTGTTGTATATAGAAGAGTCAAGAAATGTGGCAGGAAGGTAGACCTGGTAATTCTCCACACGGATATTGTCCACTTTGCTGCAGTTTGTCATTCAGCTCCTCTAGCTTCTGCCACCTCCTCCAGACCCAACCTTCAGATTGTCAATCTGGATGAGTTGATCCCTATTGGTGAAACTCTTAAGGAGGGGTTTGATGGGCAATGGATTTGACACAGCCTGACAGCATTTGACAGCAATATGACTGATTTTATCTATCTGCATTGGAGAGAAGGAATCAGGATTTGAAGGGAGTGTCACCTTCTGGTACTCCTTATTGGTTGCCATTTCTTGTTGGAGCTTAGTTTTGAAGGCCTCAAGCTCTTCAACCTGCAGGTTCAACCAGGCAATAGCAATGAAACTATGTGATTTCAATTGTTATGAGCTTCACAGAGACATGTTTCTTGCAATTTACAGATGGTGAACTGAATGGATTGGTGAAGATAGGTGTCACCTGGAGACTGAAACTGTTCGTGGTGGCTATGGCAGCATCTAGATCAGCTTGCATCTTCAAGGTGCATTCTTCTGCCTGCTCATTTCAAAACCAGTCAACCTCATTGTAGGATCACAGCTTGCTGAAACTTCCAGAGTTACGTGATGGTGAAAATCTCCACTTCCTTTTTGTGAATCATATCAGAGATTTTCTTTCTCAAGAGGTAATTGATAACTGCATTCACAGTGATGATTCTTGTGCTGTCTGCTGTAATTAGTGCTACCAGGTTAAAGGGTTCACGATCTTTGTCAATCTGGAGACATATTCAATGACTCCAAACTACAAAACTTGCCACCTGACGAGTGATGCATCACACTGCAAACTACAGAGAGGATGGAGGGATTCAACAGCAAGCTGCTGTACACTTCAGAACTCTTTGAATACATTTTAAAAATGAAGACAAAAGAGTCCTTGTAGTGTAGAACTTGCAGATCTACAGAAGCATAATGAGATTCTCCTTCATATCCTAAGCTTATTATTGTATTCTCTGTCATTGAGCAAGTTCAATTCTTTACTCCCAATCCAAGTCTTCTGCAAAGCACTTTGTCATTGGGTGTTTTTGCAGACTTGGGCAGAAATTTGTATTGGTCCTCCTGGGAGTTTCATATCACATATCCTGTAGGAGGAGGAGGATGGGGAGTAGGAGGAGGGGAAGAGCCAGTTACTGTGGCCACAGCTTCTGAAGTGCTGTTTTCAGCAAGTTTCCGTAACTTCCTCTCCTCTGCTAGCTCAAGTCGCAGTGCTTTCATCTCAGAAAGATGTGAACTTGAGGTAATCAGAGTAGTACTCACCAGCTCTGCATTCTCACTCTCCAACTGTACAAGCAATTGATCCAAAAATTCTTCCTCATTTCAGAAATCGATTCCTGAATCACAGTCTTTGCATGCGTAGAATCTCATTTGTTATGAACACCATCAGCATGCAACTTCCTGTTGCACATACCTGGAGGTTGTGTTGGCGTGCTTGCTGGAGCAAAGACTCTGTTTGTTGATGAGAAGAAACCTCTGCAATCAGGCGCCTCTCTGCTGTTTCCAATTGTAATGTTTTTCGCCTTTCCTGCACAATCCATGTCTCAGAAAACTTCTCAAATTTTGCAGTTTTGAACAAGGAAGAAAGGTACAGCGTTCTTCCCAAGATGGATTTACAAGCATTCTGAGTTTCATGAACAATCAATCACCCCTCAGACAAGGTGAGGAGGGGTTTTGGAAACCTCATTCAGCTCACGGTAAGTCTCTTGCAGCTTGCGCAAGTTATTATCATGGTTGGTCTTCAGAGTCTGCAGCTCATCCATGGACTTCTCATACCTCTTCTTCAAGGTTTCAAGCCGCTGCCATGTCTCCAGCATCTGGGTGGTTACAAACTGAGCTGATGGTCCCTTTGCACCTTCCAGGTTTTGCTTGAGGAGACATTCCTCAATTTCATCATCTTTCAAGCTTTGTGCAACCGGATTGCTGGACACCATGCTTTTATCTGTGGCATCCCTAACCTACAACATCTTCCATCAGGTAGTGTGTGGGTTCTCCTATGCTTGAATCAAATCATGCAGGATGAACTTCACCGAGCTTCTTATGTACAATTATCAAGTGTGATGCACATTGAAATATGACAGCTTGGCCTCTACATTGGAAATCAGAATTTTGTTGCAGTCTAAATGTACCTCATGGGGTGGGCCTCCTGCAAGAGGAGGAACTTCAAGGGTTTGCAGTTGTTGCAAGTCAGCTGCTGGCAGTTGCACAAGGCTAGCAATCTGGAACTGAAGCTTGTGGTTCTCTTCCTCCAGTTTGCTTACTTGGTTGCGCAGATCCTGCACATGGTAAGCAATCGAACATGTCATGGGGAAGCTTTGAAGGCCAAGGGGAAACTGTTGTCTGAACTTGAGGAATTTGAATGGGGGATCAAGGCAATGGGATTGATCAATGGAGATATACTCTTTCAAATTGGCGATCACGGAAACAAAGAGGCTTCTCACTACGGCTTGCACGAATTGTGACTTCCAGTCTTCTCTTGAGGCCTTGAATCTCACTCTTGTAAACCCTGCTGTTCTCCAATGCTCTTTGAACTTCTCGCTGACGCTCTCTCAGATTCTCCTCCAGCTCATGTATCCTCTACACAGATTCTCCACAAAAATGGCAACAATCCAAAACCTTAAGTAGACCAGACAAAATTGCACTACAAATACAATGAGCTATGATGCTTGAGGTCATCAGCATTCATGGGATGAATCACGGTGATGGTGCAAGTCACACTCACCTGCTCAGCCCAATACTGCTGAGTGATAGCAGCAATTGCATCAGTCTTCTGTTTGCAGGGCTTCAAGTTCTGCTGCAAGTTGTCTCTCATCTTCCGCCTCGCTGCTTCCTCTGCCCGACACAGTCTTGCTGTCAACCTGACATTTGCAGACAGTTACACCAGTCTCCACATAAGGAATACTAGTAGCTTTTCTTGCACATTGTTGCTCAGGAATTTGTGAAATTATGAAGAGCAAGATTTCACAATTCAAGGCTCAAAGTTTGCAAATTTACAGCTTGTGCATCTCATCTCTCTGTGTAGCTTCTCTTCGGAGACGGAAAACCTCAGCCTGGAGTTCCAGAAACCTATCCTCTGACATAGCACCTCCTTCAATGACTGCACGCCGAGCTTGCTGCATACTTGTAGAATATGAATAGGGGTCAGCCACTGATACAGATCCAAAGATGCTTTCACTTTGTGTTGTTCCTCCTCCACGTGATTTAGATTGCAACCCATTTGATGTAGAAGATGACAATGGCTTTTGTTGGAAACCTTGATTCAAGCTCTCGCATTCTTCGAACATTTCTCTCTGGACTGCTGCATAGATGGCTCTTGCTGATGCCAAGCTTTTACAATGTGCAATTGAGCTTGCAGTTGGCTTCTCACTCAATGTTTCCATCAATGTGGTATGTCTGGAGGTTTCTGCTTCGGATCCATCTTCTGCAAACGATGCAACAATAGCAGCACGATTGTTGTGGGACTCTGTTCTCAATACTTCCTTGAGAGGACGAATTAGTTACTAAGTGACTACAAGCTGGCAAGCAGCAGATTGTCTTCCTGCCCTATGAGTCTAAGCAGAAACAACACATTCTATGAAAGCATAAATTGCATTTTGTGGGACTGACATGTTTATCTCTATTAGATTGGTGAGCTTGCAAGAGCTTGCAACATGGATTGCCGATCTGTGGTAGAAAGACAATAAGGAGAGATTTATAAAGAAGCTGCAAAGGCACCTGAATGGAGAGGGTCGTCATCGAGGTCGTCATCACAGGACATGATCAAGAGGTGGATTTCTCTCCAATTGAGCCTTGGGAAGAGGGCTTGCTGTGCGTCAAGTGCGATCTTTTTCCGGGCCGAGCTTAAAGAGCGTTAGGTTTTCAAGGATTCCCTGCAACAAAACAGAAGCAGCAGCAGAAGCAGAAGAACACGAGAGAACTCATCGGTTGAAGGGAAGAGAGGCGACCCTAGCGGTCCGTCTCAACATACTGCGTGGCTCCCCCGCCCCCCTAACTAACTGTCAAGCAAACAAACTATAACGGACTGGTTTTTGTCGTGCACCTTCTGAAGATCAATGGAGACATGTTTTGTTCTTGTTCGTGGCTAAGATCCTTCGCGTCTGCTCCTAAGCATGTTGCCGATTTCATGTTTGAGCAATAGCGGTGAATTGTCTGGTACCAGATTTTGTCGGCTCTTGTCTCTCCTAGACCTTCCCGCAACCATCCTGCAAGGCAGACATCTGATACGCCACTGAAATCAGTAAGATGCTTGGAACTTCCAAGAGTGCCGATGTTGATTCGTCGATTTTGCAACCGTGAAAGGATGCGATCATGACAAACAAGACTACCGATTCCTGTTGATGCGAGGATTCACTCACCTACCTCTGCAGCATGCCTTCGACTTGGCGCATAATTAATCTGCTCACCACGAGAATCAGGACAAAAGCTTTCCTTTCTATCCAAGCTTTCCACAGAAGCTTGCAGGATTGCTTTGCTTTCATGCTTCTAACCGGCCTGTTTGAACAAGCGGAGAGCACTGCTTCGTCAAGGAAGCAAATGAGCTGCGCCCGCTTGACTATGACGATTGGCATTCTGCGTCCGCCCGCGCACCTAGTGGCATAAACCACTAAGAAGATAGAGATCTTCCACGATCCTCTGCATATTGACAAGAGAAAGGATACATGGAAGCAATGTCTCTTCTTCTTCGAGAATCCAGATATCATTCCTCGTTGCATGATCACCACGACCTCCTGGCTCCTACTGTTGCAGAGGTCCATAGATCTCAATTCCAGCAGCAAAATAGCAGCCTCGCAGATCACCGCTGTTGTCTTCTGCTCAACTGCGTCTTCTTCTGAGAGAATCCAGAGATCATTCCTCGTAGCATGATCGCCGCACGTCCTTCCGGCTCCTACTGTTGTGCAGAGGTCCATAGATCTCGATTCCAGCACCAAAACAGATCACAACCCCGCAGAGCAATGCACTATCGCCGCTGATGTTTCTGCTTAACTGCTTCTCTTCTTCTTCGTCCTGTCCTGTTTGTGATACATCGTCTAAGTACTCCAGTGCTGTTGCATTCTTCTCAATAACTTAGTTTGGCAATGTAAAATCCTTGGATCGCAACAACTTACGTTCTAATTGCTTCTTTGTCTTTGATCTTTGCTGTTTCTTCCACAATCTCAGGCGCTTGCAGCTACTTCGTCTTTGATTGTGCTGTTTCTTCAACAACCTCAGGCGCGTGCAGCTGCTGTTTCTTTGATCAAGTTTGCTATTTCTTCCACAATTTCAGGCGCTTGCAGCTGCTTCCTCTTTACCTTTGCTGTTTCTTCAACAATGACAGGGCGCTTGAAGCTGCCTCTTATTTTGATATTTGCTGTTTCTTCCACAATCTCAGGCGCTTGAACCTGCTTCTTCTGTGATATTTGGTGTTTCTTCGACAATCTCAAAGCGCTTGCAGCTGCTTCCTGTTGGGTCTTTGCTGTTTCTTCAACAATATCAGGCGCTTGAAGCTTCAAATTTCGTCGATTTCACTCTTGAATCCATGGCTGTTCTTCTCGCTTACACTCATCGATGCCAGATTGGGTCAAGTAAGCACTGCATTGATACATCTTAGATTGAAAAAACATTTGAATGAACAATTGACACAAGGTCATTGCATTAAGAAACAGAACCGCCGCACACCCCCAACGGCCAGGGGAGAAAACCCGCCCCCAGCACGCATCCTATTAGAATTTTGTCCTAATTTCACAACTACTACGGTTCTCGTTGTCTTCCCAGCTCCCATCCCCTGCATACATTAATAACGAGACAACACAATTCCACAAAGAGCTTATCCTAAGACAATATTTTCCATGGGGTTGTATGAAGATACATGTCTTTGGGCCTCCTTTCACCCCCTAACCCTTCTTTAAGTGGTATCCGTAAAGTAAGGAAATTTTATTCAATCTCAGTATGAAATGCTGAAACTTAGCAGTAGGAAATGCTGAAACCATTTTATGCAGAAGATTCGAGCATAAAGTAAAGAAATTTTATTAAATCTCAGTATGAAATGTTGAACCTTAGCATTTAATGCACAAAGTTCGAGTGGAAATCTCAGTATGAAATGCTGAACCTTAGCATTTTATGCAGAAGATTCGAGCACAAAGTAAAGAAATTTTATTATATCTCAGTATGAAATGCTGAACCTTAGCATTTTATGCAGTAGATTTGAGCATAAAGTTAATTTTTTTATTAAATCTCAGTATGAAATGCTGAACCTTAGCATTTAATGCAGAAGGTTCGAGCGTAAAGTAAGGAAATTTTATTAAATCTCAGTATGAAATGCTGAACCTTGCATTTAATGCAGAAGGTTCGAGCATAAAGTAAGGAAATTTTATTAAATCTCAGTATGAAATGCTGAACCTTAGCATTTTATCCACAAGGTCACATCTCTTATAACCCAAATCCAAGAATTCTGCTTTCCAGGTACTCATTCACTTGCAATTAATCACATAATTGGTGGTTAGTTACAAATAAATGTAAATATAACATGAGGAGAATTGAAGGTGGTAGAATTTCTTACTTTGATTACACCATGGTTATTAGCTCAACACCAACTTTCTCTTGCCCAAGCCTTTTTTTTTTTTGTATTGGGTTTCTTAGTTAGAATGCAAAATCAACACAAAAATGTTTTTGAGAATTGAAACTACAACAAGGCTTCCACAAGTGGGAGTCTTTGGAAAAACCATTATGAAGGATTACAAAGAATACTAGACAACACATATCATACTAAGGCCTACCAAAATATCGTTGACAATAATGTAACTTGAATAGGAAACTTCGACCCCAAAAAAAGAAAAATTATATATTTTGCATTGAAGCATTTTTTCAAATGTTGTGTCTCATTTTAGAAATCACTTATTTTGATTTTTTATATTTATGTTAAATGTAATGTCAACAATGTAAGCAATAACAAATAAGTCATATGATGATTGATTAGGTTACTACATCACATTTTCATAAATGTAGTTCAAATGATCAATTTCATCAATTCACTTATCTTTAATTTTTAATTTTCACAAAGCATTATATCACGAGGGATTTTTGAATCATACAAAATACATGGCATATATGTGTTAGTAGGGTGTAATGATGTTAAAAGCCAATGGTCCAAATTCATATGGAGATAGTGGAGATTTTTTTTTTCGAACATTTTATTAACATATTGAATATTGATGAAATTTATATCCTTGTGTTGTAGCTTTGTTTCATATAGTATTTTCATTGCAATATCCATGTGTTATGATCCTAATCATGTTGTATTATCCATAAATGTCCTTTCATCATTTTAAAGTAATAATAATCTTTCATGTCAATATTGATTTTGATTATTTGATTGTACGAATATTGAATAATCAATGTTTTTGTCCATTTTATTCATGTGAAATCATTCCTTTCTATGTTTAGGGGATGTGTTTTCAATACATTTGATTTCATTGGATTTGGTTCTTGGAATCATAGAATATTTTTCTCTTTTTTTTCAAAAATAATTTATGCAAGCATGTATTTCATTATATATTTCTGAAAATTGATGTTTTGAATATCTCATAGGATTACAAGCCTTTTAATTGATCATAAATGAGAAAGAATCACATATATGTTGTGCATTGTAAATGCCATGTGATTTTGAATAAATCAATAATAAGCTTGTCAAAAGTTTGATCTTGTCCTTTGTATCTATCAAATAAAAACTTAAATATATTGAAATTTATCACACTTCATAGAAACTTTTAAAATATTTTCAAGTCAATTCATATCATATTGATAATTGAAATTTCAAGAATTAATAGGGGCAATAGGAATGATGTTTTTGGGAAAATCATCGAGATTTATGTCACTTAAATCATAGTAATTACTAATAAACATGTTAAAATTTATAACTACAAATAAACGAAGGTCTATGAAAGTTGAATTATTTGGTTGTACAAAATCATCTATCACAATTTCATGAACTATTTATAAGCCCAAATTTAATATATGAATTTTCTATGAACATGACCTTCATGCCTTTGTATAATTTCAAAGAATGAATACAAATTATTAGTATTAGAGTTTGAAACAAATCACCTTATGTTGAATTGTACATCTACACATAAAGGTTTGTTTGTGTATGTATCCTTAGCAAAAATTATATAACATAAGCAACTTTTCTTTTTTGAATTATATTCAATCATGTCTTTTAATTTGTTTTGAGGAACAATGTATGTAGCTTTATCTTAAAGGTGTTCAATCAAATTAAACTTTACATTTATTAGAAATGAAGGTTCGAATAATGAAAAATCATTTTTAGTAATGTTATTCTATCTTAGATTATTAAGCAATTGAGCATATTGAATGTCTTTCTTTTGTCACATTTGTTGTGTCAAAATAATTTTATTTGATTGTATGTACTTTTCCCATACTCTTGCCAATAAAAAATAATTTGTGTTTATTTTGTAAAAGACAATGTAAGTTTAATATTAGTTGTATACAAAGGTGTGTCATTTATAAATGGAAGTTGTATAAAGTTTCCTAAAAACATAACACTTAATCCACCAAAAGGTTGAAGTGGTGAAGATTTTAACTTTTGTAATTTGAGATGCATTTCAACCAACATGGTACAACCTACCATTGACATTTCATCAATAATCAAATAATGAATTTTTTACTCAATCTTTATTTTTTTTAAAAACAAATTGAGAATCAACATTTTGATCAATTGACAAATCTATCAAAGAATTATGGATTCACCTATTTACAAAGTTGCACTTGCAATGAAAGTTGAAACTTTAACATGTCATGTAAATGATTTTATTTAAAATATTCATTTATAACTTTATTATTGACTTTTTCCTACTTGATTTTTTCCTATTCCAACCACCTATATAAAATAATTTTGTTCTTAAAGAAAACCATGTAGTGGGTAAATGATGAATTCATCAAATGCTTTAATTTGTAAATTTTTTTGTTTGAACAGAAGAAAATTTTCATTTCTAATTGAATTATGAATATTGGTTAACCTTGGTGGAAGAGGATTATGAATATTAATGACAATGTCAAAACAACATCTTCACCCTTCCATTGATTTGAAAGGTTATAATTTTTCATCATTGCAAAATTAAATGAATATCTTGTTGATTCATATATTCATTCATTTGGGTCACAATTAAGAATATTTCGACTTATGATATTGTCCAAATACTTTAATAGACCATTTTGAAATTGTTCATAATCTTTCATTTTTTTTACAAGTTCATTTGGATTTGAGGCATTTGCATTCCATAATAATATATGCATACATAATGAACAATTCAAAGTTGTTTCATGACAACCATAATTGGTTTGAACAATGTTTTCCAAAATTCCACAATTATTGTTTAAATTAATGTCATTTGGTTTTTCATTAAGACATAACAGATAAATAAAAATTGCATCCACCAAAATATGAGCAAAAAAAGCTTGTGCCTTTGGATTCATGGTTGTTAGTTTAATTGTATCTTTAAAGCTTTATTTGGTAAATGTTCTTCAAGGAATACATCAAGATCTTTATTTTTTCCACTTAGTGAACAAAAAAAGTGGATCATGCACATATACTAGATTGTGTAATAATATATATATCATCCCAAAAAAATGTATCATATTGAAAATTTCTTCTCTTTGCATAATTTGACTATTTCCAAAAATTAATACATGTCTACTAGATGCTTTAGTTTGATGTAATAAACTTCTTATATTTGGTTTGTTAAATGCCAAATTTGGATTGCCAATGGCATCATTAAAATCAATTGATCGAATTTTATTCAAAAGTTGAACTTCTTTCACAAATAATGATCTTGATACAATTAATAAGTTTGCAAATAAACAAATTTGTCTATGTTCAATGCTATTAAACATGGGGGAAAAAATGGTGAATAGAAAACCCATGATCTTCATCCTCTAAATTCGTTAAATATCTCACTTTAGATTCTATAAAAAATTTCACCTTCAATAATGATTTTTCAAGAATACCTAATTCATATGGAAATAATGTAGGAAACATCCATACTAAAAAAATTGGGTTACTATATTCATTGACCATTTTCAATCCATGGATGGGTATATGATAAATAATTTCTTGATTAAAGTTACATATAACATTAGACATCATTTCTTTATTGGAAATATTATTTCCATTAAAATCAACAAGTTTTGAATTTTCAATCATGGGTAAATAATTTTTTTAAATTCATTTTCTACTTCAATTTCAAATTTACTATATATACACATATAAAAAATTCAAATGTTCAATATTGGTTTGATGTAACATCTTTAAACTTAAAAATGCATCTTATTATTGTGGTTGGGATATCATAATTAAATAGATATTTATTGAATTTGAAATCAATAGTTGTGCATTTATATCCTAAATGCCAGTTATTTTAAAACCAAATTAACCATGTTAAGGTTGCAAACTTACAAACATACACTAATTCACAACCTTTCACAATATATAAACTAGGGTGTTTATTCCCAGTGAAATATATTACAATTGCAAATTTTGATAATACCTCCAATGTTGTAAGTAATTTTTTTATCAATTCAACTCCAAGTAATCTCATTAAGTGCATGGACAAGAAAGTTGGTTTTTTAATACATGTGATAATTTTTAAGCAACTAGAGGAGGCATGGTAATTGATTTGGTTTGAAGTATTGTCCTAATTTACATTGTGATGAAGATTGGGGTTTAAATGTTGAAATGACAACGTGCTTGAAAATAATGGTATTTGGTCAAGTAAATATCATTGTCATGTTATTTTAATAAAAATTTGATATGAAAATTTAAAGTAATTATTTTCATGTTATTTTAATGCTCAAGTTACATTTTTTACATTAAAAAAAACCTTTTAATTTTAGGTAAATGTGATATGTGTTTTCATACAATTGATTTGGAACATAATTTTCATTATTATTCACATGTTGAAAACACTTGAGTTTTAATAAATATTTGAAATATTTAAAGTTCAAAATTTTGTCATTTTTAATTCTTACAATATTAATTGAAGTTCTTTTGATCACACACCAAAAAATGATAAAATTAAAATGTTTTATTTTGCATGTATTCATAAAAAAAATTGAAGCATTTTTTTGGGATATTCTTGTTGATGCATTAGAGAAATATGTTATTTATTTTATTATCATCATCCTTGTCATTATCATAATATGATGATTATCATTAGACACTTTAAAACTATCATTATTATCATTGTCAGTATTTTTATGACCATCATATATTATCACCATGAATTTATAATTATCATTACTAGCATTGTCACTATTTTCATGATCATCATTATAATCTTTATTGTCATGATCACAATCATCTATGTGTTTCTCCTTAAGATACATTTGATGTCTATGTTCAGTTATTCTTCCATTGTTTTTTTTTGTAATTTTTTCAGTTTTTTCTATATTTTTCTTATTTCACTTCTTTGTTTACTTCACATTGCTATTGATTTGTTAATAATTTTTTCCCTTATGAATTTATCTTCTCTTTTGAATGATTGTTTCTTTGTTTTTTGGAATAGTTTTGGCCATTTGTTATTGACTTTGATGGCTTACATTTGGCCATAACATTAATGTTGTATTGCTTGTTCATTTGCTTCACTTTTCATTGGCATGTGAGAAGCAAGATTCTACACTAGTGTTTTTTGTATCCATTTGAAAATATTGGTCATGTGGCTGCAACTAAGTTTCAAATTTTGGTCAAGAGCCTACTTTCCAAATTTTCACTTCCAATATATTACAACCCTTAATTGGGTATAAGAAAGAAATCATGGAGCATAGGCTACAAAGCAAAATTTCATGTAGTTCATGTGGTTACACATAAACTATTGATTGATTTCATGGCTATTAGTTTGAGATTAATTATAGTGAATTGGCAAATTTCTCAATTATGCAATTAACATTAAAATTAATCACAAATCTTAAGGTTGAATTGATGCATTGAAAAACTTGGATGTAGGATAATGTATCATCAACCAATATTTGCATCAAAATGCAAAAGAATAGTGAACAAATCACTTTTCCATCAAATGAGGTTCTCCATAGACACATTTCATTTTGAGTAGTAACATAGGTCCACATTCAACTTTCAAATGGTAATTATGCTCTTCATAATAAAAAATAGGCAAGATGGAATGATTAAGTTTTGCACTTTCTTTTGGTAATACCTTTTATGGCAATTGAACTTTGCAACCAAGACTAGTTTTGGCCAATCACATCTTGTCCCATAAATCAAACACCCACCACATTCTATTACATCCCCACTTGAACATGCATTGATAATCAAAATCGTAACTCCTATGAGATTTCAACAACATAGCAACTCATGAACTTAGTGTTAAATTAAACTTTAAAGAAACCTCAAATGTCATTTTCATGATTCCTTGAAGCATTCTAGGAATGACAATATATTACATTGTAGAGAAAATTATCAAGTTCAAAGAAATTATGGGAATTTACATTTTCACAACCGTCGAAAGGTGTTAGATTGCAATTTTTTACATAGCTTTGATTTCATGAAATTGAAGGTGGAAAACATCCTTTCATCTACCACACTTCCAATGACCTAAATAATTGCAATCTTGGCCAACTTGAATATTTTGAAAACACATTCTTAAGGTGAGCATTTCCAACAAACTATTGCCATAACATTGGTTAGGATGATGAGGTGGGGAGGTTTGAAGGCAACAACAACATTGGTTTTCATGGCTAGCTTAGACAAATGCATTTGCAATCAAACATTCCTATAGATAAGATGGGTGGGAATTGGATATCAAATTTTCATCCATAGCAATAGTGTGTCTTTATGAGATTGATGTGCTTCATAAAACTTTCTTCACATTCATTTTGAAATCAATATTGGGGATAGACCAATCCCATGACATCCACTAAATAAGAAATTGGAAAATCAATTGTTAAACTCCTCAATGAAAGCTTTGGCTACCATTTTAGGACAACCAGACAACTTCATAACAATAAGTAGATCCACTAAAAATTGAAAAAAAATTATTTGGAAAAAATGATCACTTTAAAAAGTTTAATGGTTTAATTACACATGCATGTCCTTGCAAGAAGCTTTTGTATTAGCTACCAATTGCAAAAAAATCTCACAAGTTATAAAAACAATTTACTAAAAGGTTAGGTCATTGGCCATTACATGGTAAAAACTTGTCCCACATTGAAACTACAAATTTTGGACATTGTTAAGGTTATTGAAATGGGTGAACCCATCCTTGGGTGGTACCACTAAGAACCAACTCAAGGATTGGTTAAAGAACCAAAATTAACCAAATTTTTTTTTGTGCCTTTTTCATTAAACATTTTCACAACTATAAATGATTATTTTTTCATTTTTATCCATTGCATGCTCTAATATATAGCTTGAAGTTTATTTGGGAATTAAGAAAATTTTACAATTTTACAATTTTATATTCCTATTTAAAATGGCCCCTTAAAAAATTGATAGCCCTAGCTTTTGAAATTCATAACTAAGTTATTTAATCAACTAATTGCCAAATAAAAACCTAAAAATATGATGACTTACAAATTACCTTAGAAAAAAATTCACAAGAAAAATTTCAAATCATGTTTCAAATTTGTGTTCCTAACTAGAAAGTTCAAAGAAAAAACCAGCATTATGTTCTTGAAACTTCTTTTAAATGCAATGTTTAGTAATATCAAAATACAAAATATTCTTGATATTATTTAAATTTCAAAATCTATGGAACCTAATAAATGTATTCATGAAATTTTTTTTATAAAAATCTTCATCTAAGTGTTTCCTATGATTTTTAAAAATTCAGTGGGTTCAAGAAAATCAAGGTGTGTTGTTTTTAGTGGTACCACCCATGGACGGGCTTGCTTAGATCAAATTGTGACCCATGTGAAAGACATTAAACCATGTTAACTGAATTCTATGTCTTGCATCTTTCAAAACATATCACCTTGATATACTTTCTACATGTCATGATAAAATGTGTAAAAAAAGCTTGGGCAAACTTTGATGGCCCTGATGTATTCATATAAATAAATGTCCCTCTTTTGCAAAAACTTGATGAATTGATGTATTGATCTTAATAAGGGCATTAATCATGCAAGGTTGAACAAAATGGACATCACATAACAAACCAAAGTTAATTTGGGCTGGAGAAATTTCATATGTGTATCTCTTACCATCCTTGTAAACAAAGTCTTGTATTCAGCAAATTTTCATTTTGTTGGACTAAGCATGGAAATCCAACACATCTTGATGTTTTTAAATATCTTGTTGCCTTTTATGTCCATCAACTTTGAAAGCTTGACAAACTTGTGATGACATTTTTGACTATGGGAAAAGAAATAAAATTTTTGCAACAAAATTTCAATTTTTGACATCATGAACAAGTGGATGAGGGTATGGATAACAAGATTCATAAAGTCATGTGCCATACAATGTATGCCTTCCATGTGTGGTGAAAACATTTCTTTGATCCTTGTTGTTACACCCATTTGTCTTTGTCCATTATTGTGTCCAAATAATGGCTATGTGAATACATGTGGTTTTCATGACCTAGAGTTTTGAAATCCCCAACACCAAAACATACAAGAAATTTAATATTAAATCATTAACAAGTTAATGAACTAATAACCACATCATTTTTGTGTCCACCTTTTTGAACACAAGCCTTTCAAAGAACAAAGTGTTACAAAATTGAATTGATCACTCTATTACTATTTGTTACAAAGAAAAAATAATTTTAATTCCACCTTTTCAACTAAAGAGCCTTTTGAACAGCACAAACTTTGAATTGATTGTTATCTTACAAGTTGTTATAAGGGAAAATAGGTTATGAAACTCATGTGCATCGTAGAAGCTCCATTGGCACCAAAGGACATTGAGAGCTTTTTTACAATTTGTTTTTTTGACAACCCACCTTTCTCCATAAGCGATCCCGTGATTAAAGTAATTAAACTTGTAGGTGTACTCCAACACTTAATCACATATTCTAACAAAATAAAAATAAATTGAAATATATCTTGAACAATGTAACAATGTACCGAAATCCATGAAGTGTTGTTTATAACAATAACTTCATCATAAGACAAAACAAGGTAGGGGGCATTAGAAATCACTTGTTTTGTTTTGCTTAGTGCCTTAGGTGAAAGCATATTAAGGGGGGCCAAGATTGTTATCACATTATATTGTTTTTCAAAGGTCCCATGTTTGAATTTCAACCATGTCATTACTATGAAAGATTTTAAAATGCTTTTGCATATTATTTCAAAACCCAAGGAAGTCAAATGCCAAAGAAATTTCATTAAAAAAATTTCATATGATGTGATGTTAAAATATACTTGTGCCAAAAAATAAAATAAAATAGTATTAAAAAAAGAAAATATGCTTAAGAAATGATTAAAATGATTTAAATTTTTTTACCAAATTTATAGCATCTACTAACATTGTCTAGTTTGAGATTGAATTTTTTTTCTTGGCAAAACATTTTCAACATTTCAATACACTAAGATGTGAATCACCATTGATTACACATTTTCATCACTAAACCATTTTAAATTGTGTAATATGTTGCATTAATTTTTGAGTGCAGTGAAAATTGTAACATCTGACAAGATTTTGTGTACACCATAGTGTGTAACCACCCTATGGTTTATAGCTAAAGATATAAAAAATCTTAGAAAATCCCAAAATAAATGTCAATGGACAATCAAACATGTTCTCTTAGCGATATTATTTCTTGCACACATGACATGCATCTAGAAAGCTAGACATTGAAAACACATTGAACATAATTATTTTGTCAAATGGGAAAAAAATGAGTCTTTTACTTTACAACCCTTTCCTTCAAAATATCAAAACTTTGATTTTATTTTTATTTTTCATTAAGTTCACCCAATGAACATGAAATTCATAAAAGGGGATATGTTTTGTTTGCACAAAAAGTTTGAATCAATTATACAACTTTATGCATTCCTTTTGATTATTTTTAAAAAAAAGAAGAAGTTTAGTCACTTGATATAATTAGTTTAAAAGGCTCAAAATAACATTTACATAATATCTAAATTTAATTTTTTTCCATTAATTTAACAAGATATCATTTTATCTATTGACATACAATAATTGATTACAATTATAATAATATAAAATAAACAAAAATCCACAGTTATTATTTGTAGTCCTTTAAAAATAGGACATTCCTTTTTGGTACCCCATTGTGAATACTCCTAGGAGGTGGAGGAGACATGGACATAATTGAACCAATTTGAAACAAAAAAAGAGGAATATCATCACAATGACATTGAAAGCTTGTTAAATTTTCAACAACCCAATCAATGGTTTCAAAGAAAATTTTGAAGTATCAACAAGATATTGAGATGAAAATTAAAAATGTTTATGTCCAAAGAGGTGGATGGGAACATATGTTTAAAGGTTGACTTGAATGTGTTATTGGGTGGGGACCAAACAAAATGGCTGACATTTTTTTGCAAGATGTAAACAACTGAAAAAGTCATGTATAAATGCAATATGTCTTTCTTATACCTAATAAGCATCTTGGCATGAAAATTTACTATTGTTAGAAAAGTGAGTGAAATATGAAGTTGAGTTTTAACCTCTCATATGTTTCCTTCTGAATTGAATTATCTTTTGTGTTTTCAGGGAGCTAGGAGTGGAGAATTCATGGGAATTGAAACTGGGAGTATGGCAACACACGAAGCAATGACTACTTTCAGGGAAATAATATAATAAAGTTATCCGTAACCGTAAAGTCAGGCGATTATGGGGGCGAGAACGGTCAGTTTCGGCATAATGGGACATCAAATGCATAACTGGGAATGAAATTTTTACAAAAGGAAATAACTGGGACCCAAACTAAATTTTCCACCAATTTTGGTGGTAAACTGAGTTTCATCCTCTCTTTCTTTTTTCATGAGCGCCTCCACTACTGCTACATATATTTTCACTGCTCCTACCTGTACAACTACTA
>Ga0116229_10006032_pt1 | contig 19624 bp, 16 predicted proteins | sample S1TSphgellanicum_3_FD_87313 | JGI IMG/M metagenome (GOLD analysis project Ga0116229, IMG submission 87313) | Host-associated microbial communities from peat moss isolated from Minnesota, USA - S1T2_Fc - Sphagnum magellanicum MG | ecosystem: Host-associated > Plants > Peat moss > Unclassified... | reverse complement strand
TAATGGTTCGATTAAGTTTTCAGTCCCACCAGCTGGTAGCAATTCGGGTACTCCGACACTTATTACGACATTGGCATTACAAGCCGGTGGAGCCTGGTCTGTAAACGGAGATACAGGTACATCGGGATATGTTTTAACCTCTGGCGGTTCGAGCACAACACCTTCGTGGACAGCGGCTCCTACCGGACTTCCATCTCAAACTGGTCAATCGGGTAACTTCTTAACAACAAACGGGACAACTGCTTCTTGGACTACTGTTACAGGAACAGGAACAGTAACTTCTGTTGGTGTAAGTTCAAGTGGTACTTATTCTAATGCACTCACTATTGGTTCGTCGCCGGTAACTACAACCGGTACAATCACTATTACACCTAACATCTTTACAAATACAACGGCCGGCATAGTACCACTTAGCGGCGGCGGAACTTCAAACTTTTTGCGTGCTGATGGAAGTTGGGCAACTCCGACGACAGGTGTCGCAGCGGCTGGAACATTAACCGGTTCAACATTAGCTTCAAATGTAGTAACTTCTTCCTTAACTTCTCTTGGAACTATTGCTTCATTAAATGCAACAAATCTTACATTGACTGGAACATTAACAACAGGTGGTTCGACCGGCACCGCTGGCTATGTGTTAACATCAAATGGATCATCTGCACCAACTTGGCAGGCCGCATCGGGCACCGGCACTGTTACGACCCTCTCGGTTGTTTCAGCCAACGGTGTCACAGGTTCTGTCTCAAATCCAACTACTACTCCGGCAATCACATTAACCCTCGGCGCCATTACGCCGACATCGGTCACGACGAGCAACGTCACTGGGAATGCTGCGCTAACTGTTGCTGCGGGCAATGGTGGTGGCGGCACATCTGCTTCGACACTGAATCTGTTCGGCGGGAACTCCAATACCGGCTCTGCTTCTGGTGGCAATGTCATCGTCGCCCCCGGTGGCAACATCACCTCTGGCTCCGGCATTGGTTACGTCGCAATACAGGGCGCTCCTGTCGGCTCGTATACAGGTGCATCAGGCGGCAACAGCGGTTCAATACAGTTTTCAGTTCCACCGGTCGGTAGCAATTCGGGTACTCCGACTCTAATCAATACCCTGAGCTTGCTGTCTGGCGGTTCGTGGCAGGTGAACGGAAGCGTTGGTACTTCCGGCTACGTGTTGACGTCTGGTGGCGCCGGAACCCCGCCATCTTGGGCGGCTGCGCCGGCTGCAGCCGCAAGCACGCTAACTGGAACCACGTTGTCTTCTAGCGTTGTGAGCTCCTCGTTAACATCCCTTGGCACCATCGCCTCGCTGAATGCGACGAACTTGACATTGACTGGTACATTGACAACTGGTGGTTCCACTGGTACTTCCGGTTACGTTCTCACCTCAAACGGATCATCTGCGCCAACCTGGCAAGCTGTATCAGCGGGCACTGCAGCAGCTGGAACATTAACTGGTACAACTCTGGCAAGCAACGTCGTGACGTCGAGCTTGACATCGGTTGGCACGTTGGGTTCCCTGACTGTTACCGGTGCAGTAGCTGGTGGTTCCTTCTCTGGCGCAGGCACAGGCCTGACAGGTACAGCATCAAGTTTGAGTATTGGCGGTTCTGCTCCAGCAGGTTCACTAACTGGTTCTACACTGGCATCTGGTGTCACAGCATCCAGTTTGACCTCTCTGGGTACCATCGCCTCGCTGAATGCGACCAATATTGCTTTTACAGGCACGATGAGTGCGGGCGGTAGCACAGGTACTAGCGGATATGTTCTTACTTCAAACGGTACGTCTGCGCCAACCTGGCAGGCCGTATCAGCGGGCACCGCAGCAGCTGGAACATTAACTGGTACAACGCTTGCATCTAATGTTGTTTCGTCATCTCTTACATCTGTAGGTACAATTACCACCGGTACCTGGTCTGGTTCTTTTGGTGCAGTATCCGGTGCGAATCTTACAGCATTGAATGCAAGTAATATTTCATCGGGTACTGTTGCGGTTGCTCGTCTTGCTTCATCGGGTACTCCATCATCGACTACGTATTTGCGTGGTGATGGTTCCTGGGCAACACCGGCTGGTTCTGGAACTGTTACTTCGGTAGGTGTAAGTTCAAATGGTACATACTCTGGTGCACTCACAATTGGATCTTCTCCGATTACTTCCTCTGGCACGATTACAATTACTCCAAACCTCTTTACCTCAACCGTTGCAGGTATTGTGCCTGCCAGTGGAGGCGGCACCACGACTTTCCTACGTGCTGATGGCACCTGGGCGTCTGCGTCTAGTAGCACAGCTACAAATCTTGCAGGTGGAACCGCAGGATCAATTCCGTATCAGTCTGCTGCCGGTACTACAGGATTTACAACGGCATCATCTACCTACACTGGACAATTTCTTCTTTCGGGAGGAACTGGATCTCCTACCTGGACCAACAATGCAAATGGTCCAAATATGGTGTTTACTGCTGGATCTGGCGGTACACCATCATCAATTGCTTTTAGCAATGACTATAACCGAGGCATTAGTCTCTATGTAAATAATGTCAATTCTGGTAGTGGATCTAGCGGCGGCGTTCCTAATTTTTCTATTACGGCGGGAAATGGCTATAGTGGTGCTGCAAATTCTGGATCTGTAAATATTACATCTGGTTCTGCATCAGGTACCACAGACGGGGCAATCAATCTTATCACATCAACTGGTGGCGGTACAGCTACAACTCGTATGTCCATTAGTGGCGCCGGCGCAGTCTCGTTTGGTGGAAGTGCAGGTACCTCTGGACAAATTCTAACATCTGCTGGTACTACCGGTGTACCAACTTGGTCGAGCACCTTTACCGGGACATCAGTAACTTCGACGACATACACTTCAACTGCTGCAATGAGTATTGCTACCGGAGGAACAGGAAATTCTATTACAATTGCTCCCCCGGCAGGAGCAAATGTGGGTGGTGTAAGTATTACACCGGGTGCATCAACAACTTCAACGGTTGGTGCTATAACGATTACAGGTGGTGCAACTTCTGCAACTTCTACCACTGGTGCAGCAGTGAGTATTACTGGCGGCGCCGGAACCGGGACTACATCTAACGGTGGTGCAGTTAGTATCGCCGGTGGTGCAGGAACTAGTATTGGTGGAAATATTAATATCACTGCCGCTAACAGTACCGCTAACACCGGCGCCTCGGTAATAATTAAAGGTGGTAATACTGCTACTTCTGGTATCGGTGGCGATATTACTGTTACACCTGGAACTGGATCTGGTGGAAATCAAGCTGGTGCAGTAACGCTCGGTGTTGGCTCCCCGGCAACAACTTCTGCCGGTGGATTCCCATATATGCCCGCAATGGCGGGAGCACCTTCGGGAACACCTACTGCTAAAACCGGATTTGTACCATTTACTTATGATACAACAAACCATAAACTATGGGTGTACGATACGGGTACGAGCACCTGGAAGGGAATTGCACTAACCTAAGAAAAAGCGCCACAGGGCGCTTTTTCTTAATCTAGATAAATATAAAACTATTTTAAGGATCAATAATGGGCGTACAATTCGCGGGTAATATTTTAATTCAGGCAGATGGAGGTCCACTTCCGATTGCGAATGGTGGAACTGGGCAGACAACTGCACCAACAGCAATCAACGCATTATTACCGGTACAAACAGGTAATTCTGGAAAAATTTTAACTACAGATGGATCTAATGTATATTGGGCATCGGGTGGTTCAGGGGCATCAGCAGCAGGATCAGATACTCAGGTTCAATATAATGATTCCGGTAATTTTGGTTCGAACGCAGGATTAACTGTTAATAAGACAACTGGTGCGTTGACAACGACATCATCTTTAACTTCGGAAAGTTCAAATATTACTGGTGCTGTTTTGACATATAGAACAATTCATTATCAGACTACTGGTTCTGACCGGTGGTTAATGCAGGCAAATAATTCTGCTGAAAACGGTACCGGACTCGGATCTAACTTTGAATTTGTACGTGTCGCGGATAACGGCTCTACGCAAAATATCGTGTATAGCGTTGCAAGAAATACAGGTGTTCTTGATTTTAAGGTCACTCCTACTATTAACGGAACTGCTGTTAGCACCGGTACGGTAACCTCTGTCTCCGTAATTTCAGCAAATGGTATTTCGGGAACGGTAGCAAATAGTTCAACAACTCCTGCAATTACCTTAAATCTCGGAGCAATTACCCCGTCATCGATTGCATCAACTGGTAGTATTTCCGGAACTACAATTTCCGGAACTACAATTTCCGGAACTTCTTTAGCTATTACTAATTCTTTATCAGTTGCCGGAGATTCGGGAACATCGGGCTACTTACTTTCTAGCGGCGGCCCCGGAAATTCTCCATTATGGATTCCAAATACTGGCCCCACTTCTTTATCTGCCACTGGAGCAGAACCCTCATTTAACAATACAGCAGGTGTTTACGCGGGCATCTACAACACTGTACCACGTCTTGATATCTACAATTTCACACCTACAGCTGGCAATCGGCGCCAGTATTACCAGGTGAACAACGACGGCAGCACATCCCTAGGTTTCACTGATATGAGCGGCAACGATAACGATTGGTTGACCGTTACTCGAAATCAGGGTGTGGCTCCACAGATGACGTTTACAGCGAATGCTGCTTCATTTAGTGGAAGTATCTCTGGTAGTGGAACTGGTATCACAAACCTAAATGCTTCTAACCTGGCATCAGGTACGGTTCCCACAGCAAGACTTGCATCTGGCACAGCTTCATCTTCTAATTATTTAAGAGGAGATCAGACTTGGGCCCCGATACCTACCACAGTTAGTTCTGTTTCCGTTGTTACAGCAAACGGAATTTCTGGAACAGTAGCAACACCGAATTCTACTCCTGCAATTACCTTAAATCTCGGAGATATTACCCCGTCATCGGTTTCAACGGGAAATCTTACTACAACAGGAACAATCACTGTCGGTGGGACTACAGGTAATGCCGGACAAGTACTCGAATCAAACGGTACATCGGCGCCTACCTGGACAGATAAGGTATATGAGGTTGCGCTGAGTATTACTGCAGTTCCGCCTGCCAATCAAATTTTTCTAACATTTGTATCGACCGTTTCTTGGTCTCTTCCACTGAATCTTACTGGTTCTATGGCCCGAGCGAGCACAACTGCAACCTCATCAACTTCATTACTACTTAAGAAAAACGGTACTCAGATCGGTACAGTCAATTTTGCTTCAGGTGCAACATCCGGAACATTTACTTTTTCAACAGCAACTAGCTTTTCAGCAGGCGATGTTTTGACAATTGTTGCGCCCTCGACTCCCGATACAACTCTTTCTAATGTCGGTATTACACTAAAAGGAACTTACGTATGAGGCACGATTTTGTCTGGTCTCCCACTACTGCAGTTGATCCATTTGCTCCTTATGTTTTTGGTATCTACAGATTTAATGATTATACCGATAGTTCCGGTCTTGGTAATAATTTAAATCCTGGCTCAAATAATTCATTAGTATCTTCACCGACGGTTTACTATAATTCACTCTCTGTTCCATTAAGTTCAACTGCAGTCGGAGTTACAACTCCGGGATTTAATATGTCTGGAAACTTTACCATTGAAGGTTGGGTTAATCTCACATCTTACGGAGTCGGGATAAGTGGTGCCAAGGTTACCAACACAGTTTTTGGAACAAGGCAATCTTCTCTCGCCGGTATTGATCTTGCAATTAATACCAATGGTACAATTATACAGGTAACTTATGGCACAGGATCAAGTGGAACTGTTGGACTTGCCGCAAGTACATCTATTGCTCTTAACACTTGGTACCACGTTGCATACGTTCGATCGGGAACAACAACAAAGACAGTCACGATCTATGTAAACGGACAGTCCGTTGGGTCTTTTAGTAATTCTACAGTTTATAGCTCGACGCTTCCTGTTTCTCTTGGTGCATTAAACTTTGGTGCATCCTCACCTACAAATTATCGTCCTCTCGCTGGCTATTTGAATGACGTTCGGCTTACGTCGGCGGCTCGTTACACAGCAAATTTTACACCTCCCGGCGCACTCTAAATTATAACGTATTTTCTTTTATTGATAAATTTTGATAAATAATAGAGCACAAGAAGGAACAATATGGCAATTAGAAAATCGGTATTAATGATGACGAACACTGGCACCAAGTGGAACCTCATCGGCGAACCAATTCGTGCTGATGCCTACTATGGATATACTGACGGATTACATACTGTTCAGGTTGTTTATCAAAACTTTGTTGGTGGGTTTGGTATTCAGGGGACTTTAGCACTAAAACCCCAGCCGGAAGATTGGTTCTGGATTAAATTAAATCCAAATGGAGATGTTAATACTCCATTCATACCCTTTCCCATCGACCCACTTGCACCAACAGGGCAAAATGGTGGCGATACTGGATCAATGGCAACAACGTTTGTAGGAAATTTTGTCTTCCTTAGGGCAGTATTGTCACGAGAATATTTACAGCCCGCAATGAGTCCGTATCAAGCTCAATGGGATCAATGGCAATGGGGCCAGATCGACAAAGTCTTATTAAGCCTCTAAGGAATAGAATATGATTGTAGGTCAGAATACGCTTTTAAATCAGTATGTACCAACGTTTTATATTAAAAATATAACCGATGGACAAATTCTCATATATGATTCGGTGCGTAAAGCCTTTATCAATAGTGACAACATTGGTGGCGGCGGTAGCGCCACGAGATTGGGAGAATTAGAGGATGTATCACCAACTGTTGATAATCCTTTGTCTTTACAAAATGGACAGGCCCTAGTCTATAACTCATTCACTAGTCTGTGGGAGAATTCTTTCACAGACTATAATACTCTACTCAATAAACCGGTAATTCCGACTAACAGTAGTTTTAGCTTCGCCGGATTAAGCGATACAGCTAAACCATCGCTACCGAACGGTTATGTATTATGGAACTCAGCAGGTTCGCAGCTGGTCTATTCTACCACTATACCAGTTTCAAGCATTCAGGGCCTCGCCCCGGTCGCAACAGCCGGTACCTTAGGATCTTTAACAAATGTGTCTCCGACTTCGGATGCATTAAATAATATCAGTGATATAGGTAAAACTTTATCTTGGAATGGGACGACGTGGATACCAGTAAATCCACAAATGAGAGTTGTTGCAACACTTAGCGCAAGGGATGCACTAACACCGACACTAGGCAATCAAGTTTATGTAGTTAATTCCGATGATGGTCAGGGTGATTATGTTAATGCGTGGAGTCTGTGGATTTATACTATCTCTGGTCCATCAAACGGATGGACATTATTATCAAGGCAGCAATCTAGCGGAGGAGAATGCTCTACAATTGAATATACAATTGCAGATAATTCCCCTGCAGTAATAACAGTAGGAACATTACCGACTGGTGGAAGAATTACCTTAATTACAATTGAAGTTATTTCTCCATTCAGCGGCACACCATCGTTAGAAATTGGTTACACCATTGAAAATCCTTCAATGCCATCGCCTGTACCTGACGGCCTAATGTCGACGAGTGAAATTGACTTAACGACAGTAGGAACATACTCAACAATTTCGGATATCTTATTTGGGACCGATACCTTACCTGGTGATGTAGCAATTACCGCAAATTATGTAGCCGGTATACCGGGAACGGGTTCAGCACAAATCATAGTATCATACGTTTAAAAATAGCAGTTTGGATAAATAATAGCACCAAGGGCCGTAAGAAATGGCCTAAAATAATGGAGATTAAATAATGGCTAATGTTAAGAATTACGGTCTGATTGGTGTAGGTCAAAACCTACAGTTTGCGAAGGGTGGAGTAAACCTTCAAACAGCCACAGGCGCGTTTACACTTAAGGCTGCAGATGGCACAACCAATGCAACCTTAACTGCTGCAGGAATTACATCCTCGGCAGGAAATATCACACTTACTACAGGTGATTTAGTAGCATCATCGGGTAACCTAAATGCAACACTTGGTAACTTAAACCTTTCTGCACTCGGAGCATCTGTTGTCATCGGTACCGATACAACATTGAGCCGCCAACAGGCTGGTGTTTTCCAGTTTAACGGAACTGCAGCAGTTCTTCTACCAAGCGGTTCGACAGCGCAACAGCCGACCTCGGCAGTAGCAGGTATGGTTCGCTACAACAATCAGACTCCTGGTGTTGAGTATTACGACGGTTCTACTTCATCTTGGAAGACATTAGCAACAGGCGGAAGCACTGGTGCAATTCAGACAGAAATTAATAACATTGAAGCAACCCTTGGTGCTGCTATTAATAGTGATGGTACATATCATCAAGCTGGTTTCCCAAATGTTAGCGGTGTTCTTAACAATCCAGCAAGCTTCACAGATGCTATCAATCAAATTGCAACAGCAGTAAATACTGATAACAATTTAAACGAAATTTTCCCATCGACTGCAATTGGTAATATCATTTATGCAGGCTCCGGAAATGTTTGGACACAAGCTGCACCTGGAGCAACATCTGGCGTTCAAGCTTACAACGCAACACTTCAGTCGTTGGCTTCAAATGCTAACTATGGTTTAATTACAGAACACTCGGACGGTACTGTTACTGGTGTTTCATTAGTTGCACCGTCGCGTGGTTTTACAATTACCAATCCGGCCGGTCTTGCAGGCAACCCAACATTCGTGTTGTCGAACAACCTGGCAGCACTTGAGGCAGATGTTACACCTGGTTACTATGTAATTACTGGCGACGGCACTTCCACATCACGTACTTTTGCAGCGGTTTCTGGTCAGTTAGTTATTACCGGTGATGCAACTGGCGTAACAACTAATACCACATACGGTTTGGCAACAGTTACACAAGCAAATACTGGTAATTTTGTTAAAGTTACGCTCGATACATTTGGTCGTGTTACTGGTAACACAGCGGTTGTTACTGCTGATATTACGGCATTGACAGATTCGCAGTATGTACGTCAGGATGGTACATCGCCTGGTATGACTGGTTCGTTGAACCTCGGTGGAAACACAATTACTAACGTCGGTACTCCAGTTAATGCAACAGATGCAGCTAATAAAAATTATGTTGACAACGCAGTTTCAGGACTATCGTGGAAAGAAGCCGCAGCAGTTGGTACAACTGGTAACATTGCACTATCAGGTCTACAAACTATCGACGGTTATACTACATTGGCTGGTGATCGTGTATTAGTTAAGAATCAAACTACTACTTCTCAAAACGGTATTTATGTTGCAGCAGCCGGTGCTTGGGCACGTTCCACAGATGCATCGACTACATCTGAATTAGACGGTGCAGCGGTATTCGTATTCAACGGTACTGTAAATAAAAATACCGGTTGGGTACAGACCACGACTAATCCAGTAATTGGTACAGATCCAATTGTCTGGGCTCAATTCTCTGGTGCTGGTGCTTATTCCGCAGGTGAAGGTCTAACACTAAGTGGTACAGTCTTTAGCGTTAACGAAGGTGCTGGTATTACTTCCTTGCCAACAGGTGAAGTTGGTATCGACTTGTACAATCCGACAACTGGCGCACTTATACTTACAGACAACGGTACTGGAAGAGCTACAGACGCAAATTCCCAATTATTCTTGTTGCTTGATACAACTGCCACCGGTGGCCTAGATCAAAACGCAAACGGTCTTTTCATTAAGGCTGCAGGTGTTACAAATACCCAACTTGTAAATAGCTCGATTACTATCGATGCTGACACAGGTACAGGTTCTGTATCGCTTGGTGGAACAACAAACATTAATGGTACTGCTCTACAAGGTATTTCAACAACTGTTTCTGGATCGACTGTAACAATTACAGCAGCAAATGCAACCACAGCAGCAAAGGGTGTTGCAAGCTTCAACAGCGCATCGTTCAGCACAACAGCTGGTGCAGTTTCTCTACTAACTGTTGACGTTCCACACGGTGGTACTGGTGTTACAACATTCGTTGCAAACGAAGTTCTATACGGTAACGGAGCAAGCCCGATCGCTCAGTCCGCTAACTTCACATTCGACGGAACAAGCACATTAACTGTAGGTGGTGCATTACCTCTTGCAATTGACGGTGCAACCGGTTCTATCACAGCCACTGCTACAAACGGTGACTTAGTCCTTATGCCAAATGGTACTGGATCGGTTATCGTTGGCCCAGTTGGTGCTGGTTTAATCCAGTCTGATGTTGGTACAGCATTAACAGTTCAAGGTAACACAACATTAACATTGGCTTCGATCTCAGGTTCGACATCAATGGTATTAGCTGCTGGTACATCTGCTAAGGTTGATGTTTCAAACGGTGATTCTACTGGTGCTAATTATGCAACTGGTCTTGCCCCGACCAATCTTGTTAACAAGTATTATGTTGACCAAGCAATTTCGACCGGAGCATCTGCTGGTGCCATTAAGGCATTCCAAGCAACTATTCCGTTGAATACTAACGGTGCAACTAATATTGGTACAGCAATGCCAGCAGGCGCGACAATCCTTTCTGTTAAGGTAAATGTTACTGTCGCTGATGCAAGCGCAGTCCTAACTGTTGGTAAAACAGGTTCGACATCGGCATATATGGCTGGTTCGGAAAATGATCCATCGAGCACTGGACTTTATGTTGCTGAAGATTTTGTTACAGAAAGTTCTTCTGTAACAGCAGTAGCAACTGTTACCGGTTCAACTGGTAGTGGTTCGGGTTCTTGTGTTGTCATTGTAACATACCAAGTCGCACAGTAATACTTAGGTATTTTCTAAAAGCCCTACTTCGTGTAGGGCTTTTTTATGACTGAAAACAATAAATATACTATAAGAAGGGGTTTATATGAAAATTTTTAAGATTATTGATGAATCGCTAAAGGATAACGCTACAGGTGGTTATTCTCACGCAAGAATTATTGCTATGCTGGTTGCGTTTGCTGCGACAGTTTTTATGTGGAAACTTATCTTATTAGGTGGAATGTCAATTGATTATTTTATGGCCTATCTTGCATATGGTACAGGTTCTATTAGTCTTAACAAATTACTAGATAATAAAGATGCTGCGCGTACCGAACAGGCTAGAATTGTTAATTCGGTAACCCCTGTGGACAAAGTTGATACATCTAAATAAATCTGCTATAATAGTAAATGGCTAAAACAATTGTTTTTACATTTGGTAGAATGTCACCACCGACTATCGGACACCAAAAATTGGTCACCAAGGTTGTAGAGGTTGCAAGAAGCAGACAAGCGCATCACGCCGTATATCTGTCACAATCTTACGATAACGTAAGAAATCCACTCGAATGGGATTTTAAGCGTCGTGTGTGTGAAGCAGCGTTTAAGGGTGTAAATATCTCTCAGGATATTTCTATTCGATCACCTTTTATTGCACTAAATAGTTTTATAGGTATATACGAAAACGCGGTGCTTGTGGTTGGGCAAGATCAGGTATCTGAATTCGAAGATCGTATGTTAGAGTATGCAGGGCTTAATGGAATTAATTTAGAAGTCATCTCTGCTGGCAATCGAATAGATGAGGCCGAAGGTGTTGAAGGTATAAGTGCAACAAAGATGCGTCAATACGCAATAGAAGGCAAAAAAACTTTATTTTTAGAGAATTTACCTACCACATTAAATGCAAATATTAAAAATCTTGTGTATAGAAACACAAGAAAAAAATTGATAAATCGCTAATTTATCGGTATATTGCCCTGCAACATAAATATGTCGTAAAATGTTACATAGATTACGCTCGTGGTGAGGTAATCTCTTTTAAAGTGGCCTTAAAGGCACAGGAGACAACAATGTATAAATTTCCAGATCCCGCAGAATTTGTTACCGCAACTACAAATTACCTTAAGACTTTTCCAAAAAATGAAAAAGAAATTAAGGAAACTTTGCAAAAAGTTAAAAATGTATTTGAAGCCGAAGCAGCCAATAGCAAGAGTCTCTGGGCAACCTATCAGAAGATGACGACCGGCGATGCTTCTATCAACGAAATCACCGCAGCAAATAAGAAAGCACAAGAGTTGCTCAAGAGCACTCAATTTGCATTGCTGTTAGCAGTGCCCGGTAGTGTATTCTTGCTACCGGCAATTATTAAGTTTGCAAGCGAATATGATATAGATCTCGTTCCGAGCAGCGTATCTAAGGAATTTGGTCTGTAATTTGGATCAAAAGAAAAGGTCCTCCGGGACCTTTTCTTTTGACTATTCGCAGAATTGTGATAAATAATGATATGCGAATAATCGAAATTCTTTTACCTAGAGGCGCAAGTGATCGAAGTTTATCTTCGAAACAAGTGCAAAATATTCAAATGCTTCAACAGCGTATGAACTCTTACGTTGACCGTATTATGGATCCAAAAACTTCTTTGCAGGGTAAAGAATTTTTAAAGGCAAGACTTCGAGACGATTATTATGATCTCAAAGACGCAATGTCTTCTGTTACAGATAATTCTAACGACACTGTAATGGAAGCAGTTCATAAAGTTCCATTAACCAATGCAGATTTTGATCTTGTTAAAGAGTTAATGGAACGTCCAATTCCTGCAGCTATAGCACCAATCTATTTGCTAGAGATTTTTGAAGACGATGAATTTAGCGATATGATGTTGGAGCTTGAAGAATCCGATCCAGGTCGTGATGTTCGCCCCCTTGTAGTAGACTGGTTCAATCGAGTTATGCCGGATCAAATGCATCACTTTGGACAACCAACCGCAACCTATAAACAGAAAATGGGAATGTATTCTCCTGTCCACGGTTATGATCCGGATATCCACAAGGGTGGAAATATGACCGATACTGAATCTTCAGGAAATGCATACGGATATTTCTAATGCCATATAGTACCAAGGTCCTAGACCACTATGAAAACCCACGCAACGTGGGAAAACTTGACGCCAATGATCTTTCGGTGGGAACCGGTATGGTTGGCGCACCTGCGTGTGGTGATGTTATGAAACTACAGATTAAAGTAGTAGATAATATCATCGAAGATGCAAAATTCAAGACTTATGGATGCGGCTCTGCAATAGCATCAAGTTCATTAGTTACCGAATGGCTCAAGGGGAAGAATCTTGAAGAAGCTTCAACCATCTCTAATACTCAAATTGCTACAGAATTGGCTCTTCCGCCAGTTAAAATTCATTGCTCAATTCTTGCAGAAGATGCGGTGAAAGCAGCTATTGCGGATTATAAGGGCAAAGAAGAAGCCCGTTGCGCCTGTAAGTAAGAACACCTTGACTTTTTGAAACTTAAATGCTACACTTGTAGACAGGCTAAGTATATTACAGAATAATAGTTAAGGAGAAATATGGCGAAGCTATCACCAGAAAGCATCTCTCGGTTAAAACAACTGATTGCAGATGGAAAACAAGTATTACAAGAATGTGAAGACCTAAAAGCTGGCCTTAATGATACGGTTAAATCGGTTGCATCCGAATTAGATGTTAAACCTGCTGTACTCAATAAGTTAATCAAGGTGTGCCAGAAAGGCACAATGAACGATCAGCGTGAGGCATTCGATGAACTCGAAGAGCTTTACAAAGCTGGAGGATTGGGTTAATGTATATTGATGCCCTTTTTAAGCGCGGCGGAACCGAAGAAGTAATTAAGATTGTCGAACGTGTAAATGGAAAACGTGTTTACAAGGAATACCAACCCGACTATCACTTCTTTATTAACGATCCACGTGGAACACACAAGTCTATTTACGACGATGCAGTTAAAAAGGTAGTTCCTAAGTCTTGGTCTGAAAAACAAAAACTAGTGAAGCAAATGTCTGGCAACGTGAAGCGTTGGGAATCAGATGTTGATCCTATTTTCCGCGCACTCGAACAACATTATCAACACGTAGATGCACCGACTCCGAACATTGCATTCTTCGATATTGAAACCAGCTTTGACAAAGAAGCTGGTTGGTCCGAAGCAAGTGAGGCATTGAATTACATTACTTCAATCTCTGTGCATTTGCAATGGCTAGATGAAATTATCTGTTTAGCATTACCGCCAGAGACACTGACGTGGGACGAAGCGCAGGCAATTGCAGATGAAGTAGGTAATGTAGTTCTATTCAAAACTGAAGCAGATATGTTGAATGCATTTATCGATGTTATCGAAGATGCAGACATTCTTAGTGGTTGGAATAGCGAAGCATACGATATTCCCTATATAGTAAATCGTATTAAGCGAGTGCTGGGTAAACAAGAAGCTCGCCGACTCTGTCTATGGGAACAACCACCAAAGGAACGTACATTTGAACGTGGCGGCAAAGAAGAACAAACTTATGATTTGATTGGGCGAGTACACATCGACTATATGCAAATCTACAAGAAATATAACTATGAAGAACGACATAGCTATGCGTTGAATGCTATTGCAGATGCTGAATTAGGCGAGAGTAAAGTAGCTTACGAAGGTACGTTAGACGATTTGTACAATGATGATTTTAAGTTATTCTTAGAATACAATATTCAAGATACTCGTCTGTTAGATAGACTTGATAAGAAGTTACAATTTATTGACTTAGCTAATTCTATTGCACACGCAAACTGTATTCTACTTCCGACAGTGATGGGTGCGGTTGCAACAACCGATCAAGCAGTTCTTATGGAAGCACATAGTCATAATAAAGTATGTCCCGATAAGAAGCACGGACGCGACGAAAAAGAATCACGGGCTGCAGGTGGATGGGTTGCAACACCACGTAAAGGACTTCATAAATGGGTTGCATCTACCGATATGAAATCTTTGTATCCATCAGTGATTAGAACATTGAATATGAGTCCAGAGACTATCGTAGGACAGATTAGGCTTGATAGGACAAATGCTGCAATCGAAGAATATATGCTCAAAGGCGGCAAACATACTTTTGCACAGTGGTGGAATGATAGATTCAACGTATTAGAAATGGAAGACTTTTATAACGAAGATATTGCTAACAAGCTTATACTCGATATGGAAGACGGAAGCACATTTGAAGTTACAGGCAAGGAATTGTATGACTTAATTTTCTCAGGTCAACAGCCTTGGTGTATTAGCGCAAATGGTACAATCTTTAGAACAGATAAAGAAGGTATTATTCCTGCATTGTTGACACGTTGGTACAGCGAACGTAAGACCCTACAAGGTATTATGACAAACTATACCGATATTGAAGATAACGTTAAGATTGAAGGTATAAAGATACCCGAATCTTTATTTACAAACGACGATATCTCCGACGTAGAGGTCAAGGCTAATCCCTACTCCGAGGCAGAAGCATACAAACCAAAGAAATTAGCCGAAATCGTTGCAGAAGGACACAGGAAGCGTGTAGTTCAATATATGAACCAACATAATTTGATGGTTAAAGACGGGAAAGCAATTCACCGTGATCAGAAAGCGTTAAAGCGTATTATCGGATTTTGGGATAAGCGTCAGCTTGTTAAGAAGATTAACCTAAACTCTGCTTACGGCGCATTGTTGAATGCCGGTAGTAGGTTCTTCGACCAACGCCTTGGACAATCGACTACTTTGACTGGTAGAACAATCACAAAGCATATGGCAAGTAAGACAAATGAAATGATAACAGGACAATACAATCACTATGGCGAAGCAATTGTTTACGGTGATACTGACTCCTGCTATTTTTCAGCTTATCCTAGTCTGCGCAGAGAAATTGAGGCAGGTGAGATTGACTGGTCTAAGGAAGCTATTATCAGCTTATATAATGACTTGGCAAAAGCAGTATCGGCAACGTTCCCAGAATTCTTACTTACCAAACTAAATGTCCCAATTAAGCGTTCAACCGGCGTAATTGCAAGTTCGCGTGAAACCGTGTCAGAAACTGGTCTGTGGATCGTTAAGAAGCGTTATGCTTGTTTAATGTTCGATAAGGACGGAATTAGACTTGACGTTGGTGATAAGCCAGGTAAGGTTAAGGCTATGGGATTGGACTTGAAGCGTGCAGATACTCCAAAGTTTGTGCAAAAGTTCTTATCTGAAATTCTTATGGACACTTTGACCGGCAAGGGTGAGAACTATGTGATTGAGAAAATTCGACTATTCAAGGAACAATTTGAAGATATGAAACCTTGGAAGCAAGGTACTCCGCGTGCAGTTAACAAGCTATCTCATTACAGGGAAAAGCTTGAGGATGCAATGCACAAGAAGCTCAAGGGTATTGAGGTAGGCAATCTACACGTACCTGGACACGTTTCTGCAAGCCTAGCGTGGAATAAACTTAAGGAAATCAATATGGATCAGCACGCTATGAAAATTATTGACGGACAAAAGATTATTGTATGTAAGCTTCGTAATACTTCAGAGAATACCTTAACTAGTATTGCGTATCCAGTTGATGAATCACATTTACCAGATTGGTTCTTAAACTTACCATTCGACACAGATGGTATGCAAGCTGGTGTAGTAGACCAAAAGGTACTCAACCTCTTAGGTGTTCTAAAATGGGACTTCAGCCGTACAAAGAAGGAACACGCTCACCTCGAAACCTTGTTTGATTTTTCTCAAATGTGATTGACATTCTTGTAACAGACGTGTATACTTGTAGCAAGATGGAGAGTATATGTCCGAGAAAACCTCTGAAGATTTAGTATTCGAAAAATTACGGACGCCGAGTCTGCAGGAAATGTTTGCAGAACAAATATACGAGCGTAGAAAAACTCAAAAAGGCAGTTTTTCACTCTATTATGTACATAAGTTTAAAACCGGTGATTACCGAGTGGTAACGGTTCCGGTAGAAGATATGCATACACTATCTTCAGACAAACACCTTGAGTATCACTCAATGTCTGGCTCTATGCCAGTCTTCAATTATAAAAAGGATTAAAATGTTACTAGATGCATTAAAAGATATTGTAAAGCACACCAGCTCTTTGGGCTTTATTGATATGGTTAAGATTGTTGGCACAGATAAAGATGCCAAGATTGAAGCAATTGACGGAGATAAGACCGTTATTATCTACGGTGATATGTATCAGCCAATCGAGGGTATTGATACAACTGTTGGTTTATCGCGTATTGCAATCCTAAAGGGATATATTGATTTCCCGTTATTTTCAGGTGATAAATCAAGTGTTGCAATCGTTACAGAAGCACGCGGCGCAGCAACTATCCCAACTGAAATTAAATTTGATAGCGGCCACGGTCACACTGCGAATTATCGCTTTATGGGCGAATCTATGATTAACGAGCAAATTAAGGTCCCGCCATTCAAGGGCGCAACGTGGAACGTAACAATCTCTCCAGAGAAAAAGAAGATTGCGGAACTTTCTTATTTCCAGGGAGTGTTAGGTGGATTTGAAAAGCGTTTCGTAGTGAGCGTAGACAAGGGCACACTGAACTTCAGCGTTGGTAGCGGTCCTACAGATAGAACCATTGTTCCGTTCGCATCAGGCGTTACCGGAACACTAAAGCATCAGTGGTCGTGGCCCCTAGCACAAGTGTTAAGCATTTTGAAGTTAAGTGAAACTGCATCAACTACAACAATGAACATTTCCGATATGGGTGTGTTGAAGATTGAAATTGATAGCGGTATTGGAAAGTACAGCTATCTAATTCCTGCAGGAAAAGCATAAATGGATGCAATCTTCAGAAAACTGAAGGGCGTAACATTCTATACCACATATAGTAAATTAGAAGCAATCCATCGTTCTAAGAACCGGTTCAGTCTAAGCAGAGAGTATATCTTAGATGTTCCGGAAATGATTAAAATTATTGAGGATGATGGATGGGTCTATGAAGATTTTATTGAAGAATACAAGAAATCCTGGTACTGGGATCAGATACTACTTGGGGGATAAACAATGGCTAAAGTAGGAGAACGTAAGTTTCATTATGCAATTGGTAAACCGTGGAAAAGTGATGAACCGGACGGAAGTATTGGGTTCTACACTTATGGATCTGAAAAACAATATTGGAAAAATAAGAAAGATAATAATGGGAATTGATTTTACAAAACGACATAATGAAGGTGGTTGGGCGCGATATCTACCTGCAATTAGTGGCTTCTATACAACCCACTTAGGAAAAGCAGCAGCAGATCCTGCATTTATTCCGGAAGGACGTATCCCCGAATCAATGGAGTTAGGTATCGCAGGGCTCGACTTCTTAAAAAGCCCTGAAAACGCCTATTATAGCTACAAATTCGGACTATATAGTGCAGGTCACGCAGAACGCAACCTTACAAAATGTGACGTCCGTGAACCAATGATCCATAAACGCGACCCGGATACTATCTTAATTGGTGACTCCGGTGGATTCCAGATTGCTACTGGTGTAATTAAGCTCGATTGGGCAACTGTTATGACACCCGAGGGAGATAAACTGCGTGAGGAAATTTTACGCTACTTAGAATATACTGCAGATTGGTCAATGACATTGGATGTGCCTGCATTTGCGGCACTTCCTCCACTAAGTGAAAAAACCGGTTTAACATCCTTTAAGGATTGTTTAGATGTCACAGTCCATAATCTTGATTATTTTATGAAGCATCGAATCCCCGGTGCAACTAAGTTTCTTAATGTGCTTTCCGGTAGTGATAATGATAACTCTAAAGAGTGGTACGAAACTGTAAAGCATTTTAGTATTCCGGGTAGCGTAGAAGTTATGGGGTATACCCCGAATCGAACTTTAGAGGGTTGGGCATTCGCAGGTATCAATATGAAAAATATGCCCACGGTTCTAGAACGTATCCTGGATCTACGAAGAGATGACTTACTTAAAGATAAAGATTGGATTCACTTCTTGGGTATTGGTAGACTAGATTGGGCGTGTTATTTAACTTCGATTGAGCGTCAACTTAAGAAGCACGATAATCCAAATATCAATATCAGTTTCGACGCTGCTTCGCCTTTTGTTGCAATGGGTGCATACAATCTACTCTACAATTACAATAAGTTTAATCCTGATCAACTTACTTATGCAATGGGTAGAGGTGTTGATGATAAATCACTTAAGGGTAGCAAAATGGGTATGCCGTACCAAGGTCCTATTATGGAACGCTTGACTGTAGGTGATATCTGTGTGATGGGACCCACTGACGAAAACAAACACGGTAAGATCGGAAAGACAAGTCTAGATACAACTTCCTATGCATTGGGTATGGGGCATAATGTATATAATCATATTCAAGCAGTACAAGAAATTAATAGACTTGCTGATATTGAATATGCTACACGAACTGTTGATTGGAGACAATATGAATTGTCAAAATCTAAGAAACAGAAGACAAAGCTAAGTCCTTTTGTACCGAATAATATCTTATGGTTTAATAAATTTGTTGAAGAATTACTTGATCCTTCAAATAAAGATCCGTATGCTATGATTCAGGACAATATTAGATTTTTAAACGAAATCAGTTTCGGCGACAAGAAAGTAGTAAACGAAATCGGAAACGAAACACTTTTCGGTAAGACAGAGATCGATCCTAATAATATCGATCTTGATAAATTAGCAAGCATTGCTAGCGAAGACCTAATCGATATCGAGGATTAAGGAAAAGATGAGAAATTTAAGACAATACCCGGTTAATTCCGGTGAAGTACTCGACGTAATACAAGAAGCTCAAGAGGACGTAAAAATAAAATATGATGGTATGATTGGAAATATTAATCATCTTGCACTATTTTATGCAGAACAATTTATTCGGGAGAAT
>Ga0116229_10006028_pt1 | contig 19627 bp, 13 predicted proteins | sample S1TSphgellanicum_3_FD_87313 | JGI IMG/M metagenome (GOLD analysis project Ga0116229, IMG submission 87313) | Host-associated microbial communities from peat moss isolated from Minnesota, USA - S1T2_Fc - Sphagnum magellanicum MG | ecosystem: Host-associated > Plants > Peat moss > Unclassified... | reverse complement strand
TCTATGACTAACTTTTCCAAAATATTCACAAATGGTCACTTTAAGTCCACCAACATCAAAACTTTAATGTTTAGAAGTCCCATTGAATTCAACATTATGATTCTAGAATCACCTTCCTTTCCAAAAAATTCACAAAATCTTGGACCAAAAGTTCAATACAACACCTCTAAAATTCATATTAAATCCATTAATAACAACAACATACATGTTTTAAATGTTTTTCTAAACATACCTTATGTGAACATACTAATATTAAACCCGCCAATCCACTACAATAATAATAATTGTGGGAGTACTCAAAACATTAGACCTTTGTTCCCTTATTGACAAAGTCCACCAAAGATGGCATTGAAATCAATAAGTTTTTGACATTCCATTGCTGAAGACCTGTTATGATGATGAACACCTAAAACACATGCATTATGTTTCAAACACAAACATTTTTCACTAAAGCTTACAACATCTATTAATAAAACATGTTTAATGGCCAATTTTGTAGATGTACATGTATTTTTCACTACAAGCAACATGTTGACAAACCTAGTAGGGTGAAAGCATGATAAAATAACCAAAAAATTAGCTCTATTATGCAAAAACTAGGGGTCTCCAAATAAAAAATACAAGTAGATGAATTTGTGAAAATAATATCAAAATTTTTGGGTACATTCTTTCTTAACTATTGTTGGCATTGGTTTCAAAAGGTACATTGATATAATTGTGTTTTCCAATGCACTTGCAACTACTTGAATTGGACCTTTAATTTTTGGTAGTTTGAAAAGTAGATTTCAAATACTTGAAAATATATGAATTTTTTTTGCAAATAATTGTTTATTTTACCACAACCTTCAATATTGATGTGGTGAACATTCTAATATATATATTTTTTCAATGGAGTTTTTTTTCATAACTAAATTGATCCCTAACCCTCAAAATCTAACACAATTTTTCGTATACTTTTCAAGTACTTTTCCAAGTCCAAATAGTGTGGTACAAAGTTTTTTGAAAAGTTAAAGGGAGGCTAGGGGGGCCAATGAGAAAATCTAGAGGTTCCATTTGATTTGAAATGGGAGAAGGGTCCAAATTCTTTAAAGAATACGAAAACATTGTCACAATGTCATCCTTTTTTGTAGTCATTTACATAGTCCTATTTGACCATGTAAAAATACAACATGGATGAGATTGATGGAAACTAGAATTTTAGTGGTCTAAAATATGGTACTTATAAAATATTTGACACATTTTGACTCATTAATATTGATGGGGATCAAAACATAAAACAAAATGGTACAATTTAAAGAATTTGGACCTAGAGGAAGGTTAGAAGTTTTGAAAACTATTTTTTTTACTTTACAAATAGAAAACAAGGTAACAAGTAAGGTCAAAATATCTTGCTTGCACCTAGTAATGACTTTTTCCTAAGCCCTAACTATTTAAGAAATGTTCCTACTACTAAAGTTTGGCAAGAAATCAACAATAAATGGATTAACTAACTCTCTTTGCATAACAAACTTTTTAGAAGCATTTGTAGGAGGTCTATGTAAGGCAGCAATAATGGCATGAATAATCTCATGTGTGGCCCTCCTTAATTCTTGATTTGGCACTAAAGCCTCCAAAGGTTGTAAGGTATTACCAAATGCATGTGTATTTGATTCGTAGCACTTTTTTTGGCCTTAAACGTGCATTGTACGTCTCTTTACATTGGCCTCTTTACATTGGCCTATTGTTATCGTTCAACTACTAGATTTGCACATATGTTTTTAACTGGTTTATCTGGTCAACTAGGTGGATCTAGGGGTGGAGGTCCCATTAAATTGAATATTGTGGCCCATTCTACAAGTCTAAGTTTCATGACCCCTAATTGTTTACTTTTATTTCTACTATTACCCATCAAACCAAGGTGCACATTGAGGTTGAAGTTCCATAGACTGCTCTAGGTTATTTGTTGTAACAACACCTCCAATCTTGCGAGTTATTCTTTACACAAGCCATATCATAATCATTAGAAGCCAATTAAGGACCCTAGCTAAGACCCACTACAAATCAAAACATTACACCAAAATAAAAAAATGAGAACTTGTATGAACTTGAAGGAAGCAACAAAATTCATGAAATGCCATTTATCATTACTAGAATTCCTAGTTTTTGACACCAAAAATTTTGGTAAAAAAACCTAATTTGGATAAGGGTAAAAAAAAACCCCTTATCATTTTGGACAAGTCGATTTTAACATGTCCATTGTGACTATGGTGGTCTTTTTTACTAATAGAGTAAGGAACATTGGATCGGCAAATAATGGACCATTTGACTGGTCAAATTATTTGAATAATTCAATCTACTAAAAAATATTTCACTATGAACATCATTTTTGGATTTGTAAATAAGCATGGTAGATAGGCATGGATTTGCAGATAGGCATAATTGCCTTTCTCTTAAACTCAATGGATTCAACTTCTCTTTGTGATTATTGGTTATATTATCAATACATTTTTATTATTTTTATTTAATGTATCATCTAGCAATGGAATAATAAATTGTTGCATTTTTTTGTTTGATGAAATGTAATTTTGTTCATCATAAATAATTTCGTGTACAATGTTTTTCATAGTCATGACTAGTGATATTTGTTGTTGCACTTGAACCTTAATCCCTAGTGGCCACTAGGTGTCTATTTATCGTTTCATGGCATTGACTCCAAATTTATTATGAGTTTTCTTATTTTTGGGTTCTTTTGTGTTGGATGTGGCGTATTTTAAAGCAATGTTTTGATCATAAAATAATGTGTGGCATTAATGTGGTATTAAGGAATTTGTTTATTGTAGAATTTTGTGTGTGTATATTCTTAGATACTAACTATCGATATTTTTTTCGGGACCTTAACCCTAATCCCTAATGGCCACCATGTGTTTACTTTTCTCTTTCATGGTATGAGTAACAACTTTGGATCCATAAACATTATTGCAATTGATGAATTGGCACATGTTGTGCCTAATTTTTTAATTTAGTAAATAGAATTAAATTTGTTTCTTATGAATAGGAATACAATTTGACTTCAAACCTTGATAATGAATAACCTATAATTTTCACTTGGTGGACACCAAGAAAAATATTTTTTTCATCATATGAATATATTCATTTTGAAAGTAGCATATTATATTTGTTATTTGCTTTGTGTCCCTTAATGTATTAAAAACAATGATTGAAAATGTTGCAAAAAAAATTGGTTTGAATTCTTTTGAAACTCAATGTATACATGGATGCAAGATTATTGTTTTTACTTGAATGTAAGGTTACATTTCTTAAATCTAGTGGCCACTAGGTGAAGTTCATACCATCCACCAAGTTGGGTAAAGTCCTAAATTAATTAAATACGTGTTTTGAATACCTTGATGTACCTATAATACAAACATTTAAAATATATTTTATGTAGCATTAAAATCTAATTTGAGGTCTTCAAATTCACACTTTATATGGATAGTGAATTGGTAATATTTTATTAATGACCAAGGGATCCAACCACGCTATTAGGAGCCACATGTGCCCCTTTAGACCATTGTTTTTTTGAAGAATATTCTTAAAATCTTTTTAATACTTCTTTCAAAAAAACATTAAAAATATTTAAATTTTTCTTAATAGTATTATGTTAAGGTGTATATTAAAATATCCCAACATATGTCATTTAAAAAAAAAATCAAATTGTGCTTGTAATGTCAAAACTACTTTGAGGCAACTTTTAAGTAGTGGTTACAAAGCCTTAAAAGTCTTTACATATTTTTCACTCATTAGATTGATTCCAAATTTTATGATATGTACATAATGTATTCACAATAACATTTTATAAAAAATTATTCTGTTTATTATTATTATTTTTACAATCTAAAGTTTAAAAAATTAAGCAATGGTTATGATTGCTAACAGTACATGTTAGTATGACTACACCCCAAATAGTGACACCATAATGGCCATCCAATTGTAAAATAATACCAATGTTGTGGCCCCATAGTGGCACATATGTAATAACTAATGACATCCAAGTGGCCACATAATGGCAGAGTTGGGGCACAATAGTGGGCAACTAATAATACAATATTAGCCACTTAGTGGTAACATAGTGGTCAACCAATTGCATGAAAAAACTTCATAATTGAAAACTAGTTACAAAACTTGTACCCCATGGATGATGGGAATGTGGACACATGGCATAATCACATGTTCATAAGTAGTACACTAAATGTAGAAAAGTTGCTCAATGTGTAGCTCATTTTTATCAATCCTAATTTAGTTGGATATTACAACTACAATGCAACTTTTCAAAAAGTTAAATGTAGTTGACTACATGTGTAAATACAATGCATATAAATTACTATATACGAAACACATTTAGAACTATGGTGCAACTACTAAACAACTACCTTATTTTTGATGTGGAAAATTTATTTATTAAATCACCATATTTGTAAAGTGTAGTTGCATAGGAATTGCACTTTAGAGGATGTAGTTGCAACATAATTGTACTTGAGTGGTTTTTGAGCTCTAGTTGTAGGGTAATGTGGTCTCTACGCACACGATTTTTGATAATGGTACATTGTAGGAGATAGGTGGGTGGATAGGTAAGTAAACAAATAGGTAGGGAGGTAGGTGGGTGGGTAGATAGATAAGTATGTAAATAATAATTAATAGGTGGGTTGGTGGGTCAATGGGTAAGCCAATATATAGGTGGGTGGGTAGGCAAGTAGGTTGTAGTAGGTAGGTAAGTAAATATGAAGGTTGGTAAATATTAGGAAAGTTCAAGGTAATTATAAATAGTTAGGTTTGTAGGCCTAGGGTGGTATGTAGGTAGTACTTGAAGGAAGCTACCTAGGCCAATATATAGGTAGGTATGTTGTAGGATGGTAGGTAAGAAGAACCTAGAGGAAGCTACCTAGGTTAGTAGATAGGTAGGTAGGTAGGTAAGCAAATGGGTAAGGAGGAAGGTATCTAAAGGAGGTTATGTAAGTTAATATGTTAGTGCATTGTAAGGTGGACCACTTTTGAAGTACCTACCTATAGTAACTAAAGGAGGTTACCTAGGTCAATATGTAGGTCAACATGTTCCAAAAATGGTCCACCCTACCGTGCATTGACCCCATCTTTTAATGTGTTGCTTCCATTTGAACTTAAACTAATATCAAACATATAATATTCAGACAACATATTCTTTTCATATCATCCCATGGGGTTGGTGGTAGGTCATTCTTCGAGGAGCTTTCTATTAATATAAATGTACACCAAATTTTCAACCCCCTTTGCTATCAATCGGTTTCGCACTTTATTATGGACAAATGAATATGAGCTTTAATTTCAATCACATGATGATGTGGAAGGGTGAAAGCACATTATGGTGACACCTTTTTGGGCACTATTGGGTTTGGTAATATAATATAATATGTATTATAATTGTTCCAAAAGTATGGTATATTTCATTTTTAGTATCAACTTTGGTTTTTGGGCCTTACAATTATTGTTTTTATGAAAATAATGTTATGTAATATTATTTTTAAAATAATAACAAATCTCATTATCTATATTGAAGGATCCATGGGTATAATAAGGCCATCGTCTCATTTTGACTACACTGACTTTAAGGCTTGATTAGTCATAAAAATAATCAATTTTAATGAAATTTAAAATATGGCCCATCTAGCCATGCTTGTCATCTTCTATGTGAATGTGATTATTTGTCAAAAATTTCAATTTACCACATATTTGTCGCATCTTTGTTGAAAAAAATAATTTTTTGAAATGAAAATTTTCAAATTAATCACATGGTATCCAAACATGGTTCAATATACATTCAACTTTCATAAAGATTAAAAATCATTTAAATTTTTTTTGGAATTTTTTTTTTTTTGAGTACACAAGTACATTACATTTGTTTCCACAAATATATTCCAATTTCCCATTTCATAAAGTGAAATGAAATAGTTTCTTTTCTAATTTTTTCCTAGGTTATATTTTAATATAATATGCAAAAATTTGTCAATTTTTTTCAAAAATTTGAGGTTTTGAAATCACTCAAACATGCACATCCTTGGAAAGTAGTACAATGTGACACCCCAAAAGGGGTCATTGTAATGTGTTTTCACTTAGAACAAACTTGCACCAAGATGCAATGGGTGATTGGTGAAACTTGCATCCATTAATTCTAATAAGATCCCACCATTCATGTGAAGCAATTGAAGTCATTTTCTTGGGGGCTTCGTGTTAAAAAAAAGGCCCTTGACTTTCAACAAAACAAATAAAACTTGGTCTTAGGCTTTCAAGCTATTAATGATTTTTGAAACATGCAATTTTGCACTTCCTTTGAATCTGCATCATCATGGAGGCAAGCTTCACCCAAATATAAATATAGATTGAAAAGGGACCATGCATAATGTAAGTTAATTATATATCAACATCCTCCATTGATGGTAAAATTGATCTAAGACTTCCATTACGCCTGCAAGGTTTGATGGTAAGGAAAATCATTAATCTTATAATGATAGTACATGTCATTTCAATGTCTTCATGACAAGTCATGCCCTCCCCATGATGGGTTATTTGCCATTGAATGCCTTCAATGCCATTAAGATTATTTCCACCATGCGCACAAAGTAGACACAAGTATCCCAAAACATGTCCTTCATTATGTAAGCTTGAACATGTTTGGTCTTAGTGAGGGACTCGTGACAATGGGTGCCACACCATATGTTGACAAATTAGATTGTCCATTTTGGATTCGTAACAATTTGCTCAATATCAATTCCCAACTTGAACAATTGTTCCATCATTAGAAAATTGATTGCAAATCATGTTTCATTGGGGTTTTGAAACACTAGGTTGGTTTCATAATTATGAAAGATTGCTAATGGCACATGGTACATTGCCATATGAAAGAAACAATAGCTTTCATTTTTTCCACAATTCATTTTACCCATGTTTCTTTCCCCCAATCTTCCAATAGCAAATCCAAATAATGAGTAGCACAATGTGGAATGGTATGATGGGGGTTTAATAGGTTCAAGATCGAAGGTTGTTTTCATAACTTCTACGAACACCAAGTGTTGCACAACATTGAAAGGGATGTTCATTTCATTAAAAAAAATTCTCCCATTACTTGTCAAACTATTATTTTTTGGTTGAGTTCAAACCTTCCAAGGTGAAAACAAAATAAAAGGAACTAGGGGCACTAAGGTAAAATTCTGTTTTCAAGGCTTACATATGATACATGTCATTTTTGTGTTAGTTTATAATATAAAAATTTGTATTTTGGATACCTAATTTAACATTACATGTTAGATATAAATGTGTTTTGACTACAAATTGATTTTATATCATATATATTATGCATTCATGCCCTTTATCACATAGATATGAATAACTTTTTCTTAAGGCCACATTTTTTTAATTCATAAATTTTAAGGTGAGAAACATGTTTGAACCAAATGTGATCAAATTGGTTATAAAAATAATTTTTATCAATTCAAGTCATTTTGCATTTCTAATCATCAATGTTTAAACCCTCTTCAATTTTCAAAAGGAATGGTGCACATTTTGTTTTTTAAAAAATGTTTGAAAAAAATAAGGACTTCCCACTCTTGAGGTTTGAATGCTTTGAACATGCAAAAACATTTTTTATATGTGTTAAGCTTTAACAAAGTAAACTTTGTGGTTAATGAAAAATATTCCAAAAAACTTTATGATAATCCAAACTATTGTGCTTCCTTTATGATCTTTAAAACATACAAAAATGCAATTTTAAGGAATGTCCACATCTCACTTGGGTGGTTCATTTGACTATGTTTTTTCCCTCCAATAATGAAACTCATCAGGAGGTTTGAGCACCATTATTCATGGATCTATTAAAACCCTTTACATTGTTCATAGGTGGGGTGGAAATTTGAACTCTTTAGCTTCCAATTGAGATGTCGAAATATATTCTCCCTCCATCGCAAGGTTTGACATTTCAATGGCCACATTATCTATAACCCATTAGGGGCTATGTTAAGGTTAAAAAAAATTCTAGGCTATTTTTGTGGACTTAAACTTTTGGAACTAAAATCCTAATATAACCAATTTTATTTTAGAACATAAATTTGTATATAACCAAATATTGGTACTAAACCAAAAAGGTTATTCTTACATTAGATGTTTATTTATGGAACCAAATATTTTAGTTATAATGTTTGACTTCAATTCCAGATTCTAGATGTACGATATGGTTAGGTAACTAATAGTTTAAGAGGTTTTCTAAGGATTTTTTAAATTTTAGTACCACCATTCTTTTCTAACAACCTTGAAGCCTTTTCATGGGGAATGTTGATGAATCTTTTTATCCAAAAGTATTTATTATGTTGTGTTGAAGTTGTTTTTTTTGCTTGTCGTTTTGCCTACTAGCTTTAGAAATGCTATATAATGATTTTGTGCAAGTTATTTTGTTTTGCTTGAGAGACATTGGTAGGATATTTGTTTTTTTCCCATGTTTTGACGTGACTATTTGTCATCAATAATGAACAAACTTGAAGTGCTCATGTCTATATCGATTTTCAACTAAAGTATTTGAAACACCCCAAAATTGACTAAGTGGGCTTTTAACATTTGGCAACAATTTTGCAAATAGATAACCAAATTTTTTTGTTTAGTAGTTCTTTTGTTCAAAGATTTGGTGGAAGTTATTTTTTTTCATTGGAAAAACGGGTATTATTATTTCCAAAGTTTCATTGTTTTGTAAATATTTCATTTGTTCAAAACTAAAAAACTATAATTTTTTTATTTATTGTAGGTGTTGTCCACTTTTGTTTGTGCAATATGACAACTGTATTTACAAGGAGTATGAAGAAGCAAATGAACAAGGTGTTGTAGCAAGAAGGTGGGGATGTGCTTTTTGTTAGTTAGCGAAGACAATTTCACAAGATGGATCGAGAAGGCCTTGCCACTCTTCATATTGCAGAACATTAGGAGGTCAAAATCAACTTTGAAAGAAGAAAAGTAGGTATAAGAACTGACACTAGAATGCATTCGATGGACCAGTGGGTTGTGACTATGGATGTAGAACCTTTGCGAGGCCATGTTTGGACCTCTACTGAAAATGGTTTTTTTGGTACCAAAAGACTATTGTACCCAGTACCCAAAAAAATTTAACCCCAGAGGATAATCGAAGATTTGGTGGAGTTTCCAAAGAAGAATACTTCTGAAACTAACAATAGTGACCTCTCTTCAACAATGGATTTTTGTGAGCAGCATGAATCATGTTAAGGAATTTTGGATAAGTCTACCTTTATTATTGATTCCACACCCATTAGTTTGACTTTCTCTTTTTGTAAAGGGACAAGGCAAATAGTTGGAAATTGCCTTTACAAACTTAGCAAAATACCAATTTTTGTGATGGAACCAATTTTAGGTACAACCCAAGCTACCATTTTAGTTAGCTCCCAAATTTTGACTAGTTACATTTTGGACATCAATACTTGAGCATACCTTTTCTTTTATAGTTCCCCTTAGTTACCTCGTTATTCAAATGTTGAACAATTAGAATCTAGTAGTAAACCCTACTTGAAATAGTATTTTACCAACATACTTTGGAAACTATGGATTGTCCTATGTAGGCATCGACAATATTCCTAACCCTTGGTCAATGATTCTTAATCCTTATTACCCATGAAACCTTTCACTTACTTTCCCTAACACATTTGGACCAATGGCATAATTTTTTTTGAATGTGGTGCATGCCTAAATTAATGTAATTAAAGAAATTAAGGGTGTCTAAGTGCATATGATAACTTCCCCAGTAAATGCTCCCACTGATGGATTTTCTACTAGAAACTCAATGCCTTAATTCCAACTGGCCACACAAAATTCACCATCGGAATTTGGTGATTCTAGGGGTGGGATACCTATGAGAGGTGGTGGTAGCCCTCCTCATGGGAGTGGAGGACCACCAGGAGGGGGAAGCAGACCTTTGAAAGGAGGTAGTGGACCCCCAAGTGGAGGTAGACACCCAAGTGGTTAAAGACCCCCAAGAGGGGGTGGAGGAGGATTTTCAACTAGAGGCATAAGTGTGCCTTTTGGTGCTCCTTGGACAAGTTTCAAGAGTCCCCTTGGAACCCATGGTAGCCATTATGGTATTTACCACCAATATCCACTACCCTTTTGGCTCCTTCCTTAAGGAAATTGTTGTATTGTACCTAATTTACTCTATTGGGACAAATTCAGATTGAAATATATTTTAAAATGGCCATTTGGTAGGTAGGTAGGCTTAAGTATGTAGGTAAGTAGGATCCTATTTATTTTTTGGTGACAATCCTTTTTTATTAGCCCATCACAAGTAATATTTGCATTTTGAATGCATGTAGCGCATGTATTGTGTGTAGATTAATACTTTTTCACCTAATTGTATAGTTTACAAAGTTGAATTTGTTGACAAAGGATATGGGATAAATTTACAACATTATCCCACATCAGCTTTTGTCCCGTACAAAAATACCCAACTTTGACCATTATTTTTTTTTTCATACTTTGTCCAAATGAAAAAGAATGAATTTTTTTTCCCAAGATCTACAAATATATATAAAAATTTAACTAAAATATCAATTAATTTGACTAAAAATACATTTGAATCTTCATTATTCCTTACATTTGAACAATAATGATATCTTGAAGATTTTGTTTTTTTCATAACATGATTTGTAAATAATAAAATATGTTTATATATAAACATATTTTAAATCAACATGGTATGTGTGTGTGAATAATATTTCCCCGCCTTTTAAAAATATACTGAATTGATAAAAATGGTATAAATGTTGTATTATATTTATTTTTAATTATAAAAAAATAAAAATAAATGTTCTTTATGAAATAGATAATATTATTTTCAAAATGTTAAAATTTTATAAAAAATATTAAAATGAATTAAATGTCATAACTTTTATCAAATTTTATTATGAGTCGTAAATTTTTATCTTATTTTAAATTATTTTTTCAATTCATTAAATGTGATTTAATATAAAATATTTTAAAAAATCAAGTTGTATGACCAAATATTTTGATAAATTACTAAAGATCAAAATTTATAAATTTTGTTACCCATTGAATGGAAATAGGAAAAACAATTTGATTTTGGGGCATGTGGATTTCTTTTGAAATTCATTGGATATCATTAATAAAAAGATATTGGTTGAAAATTCTTTAAGGTGTACCAAAATCTTGTTAGAGTGTCACCTTTTTTTTTTAAAATTTTAAACTTAGTCATTTTACCATGTAAAGAGACATTTATGGATGATTATGATGGAATCTAAAATTGTAATGGTCTAAAATATAGTCCTTCTAAAATTTTTGACAATTTTTTATTCATTATTTTTTATGGTAGAAAGTAAAAAGGGATTGTAATTAGGACTAGGCCGTTTTCATCTTGTGTGGTACACCTTAAAGGATTTTCACCATATTTCAATATTTAATGTCGAAAAATTCAAAGAAGATATTCAGTTAGATAAACCTTTGAATAAGAGTCTTAACTTAAATGTTTTAATTTTATTCTAGGCATCAATTTTTTATTTAAATTTATGGTTTCAAGAACTTTGGTAATTTGTTTTCCATTTTTTGGGAATTTTATTTTAAATGAAAAGAATTCCCCCAATTTTTTTTAGACACTATCTAGAAATTCACATTAAATAATTAATGGTTCTCATGAATTTTTTATAGAAATTATAAGGTATTAATTATATATTTGTGCATTAATTATGTGTTTAATAATCATTTACAAGCTTATAATATGCTTACTAAGTACGTATGTCTACCTTCTAATTATTCTCTCTTTTCATTCATAAGTTTTTAATGTTTCAAATTGTATATTATTAAATAATTATATGTTGTTCATGAAGAAGATTTTTAGTCATGTAATCCTATCCATGGTTACAAAAATATGACTAGGCACAAAAACATGGCATATATGACTATATGATTAAAAAATGGTCACTAGTCATAGTTGTCCTAATCATAAATGTCAAGTCTTTAGCATAGTGTTTTGACAACTTTTTTTCGAAGTGGATTGGTCCCCTACTTGTCAATTACAATTGTGGGAATGAAATGAGATACCTTATTTAAGCATAAAGAATCTGTAATCACCTATGAAGAAATTATGGTAGATGTAGAGGAATATCAAAAATTGTTAGATTCACCTACAAGACTAAAAAAACACAAGGCAATACTTGGAATGACAAGATGTGTAGTTTCTGTTACAAACCAATGTATTTGAAAGAATGTTGTCATTGGAATTTAATGAATCCAAAACAACAAATTGAAGGACAAAAAGGAAGTTTTGGTTAATGAAGTTTCTCCCCAAATAGCAAGAGGAATGGGTGATAATCACAATAAACAAGGGAATCGAAACCAAGGGGTTCCATAGTGTATTGTTGTTTCATTGGCAATTTTGTGGAACACAATGTGTTAGAAATAGCACTAGGAAGCAAACCACCAATGCAAGAGTCATCACATTGGAACTAATTTTGCAATGGAGCAATAATTGAAAAATAGGATGTGTTGCAAGAAATCAGTCAACAATTACTTAGTAGTAAGCATATTTTTACTCTTGGTCAACTCATGCATTTGGCCTTTGATTTAAAACAATATGTGGTTTCCATAGTATTTCCTGATAGCCAACCAACACTTCTTCAAGATCCACCTTCTGATGTAGGTTCAATCGCCATAGATCTTCAGATGGTAATAATTTAGGTGCATGTGGAGAAAAACATAGTGGAGGATGTTTTGTTAGATGGGGGTTTTGGGTGTCAACATTATCATTGAAGATTTGAGGAAAAAATTAGGATTACCTATCCTGAAACTTGCACTTTATTCCTTTTGGATGGTAGACCAAACCCTAACCAAACTAATAGGATTAATATGAGATATGAAAATCCATATACATGGTATATCATATGCCATCACCTTCGTAATGATGAAAAACAACATATTGGATGTTAGTTACTCCATGTTATTGGGTTGTCCCTAATTACGAAATTTTAAGCTTACGCATGTCTGGGGGAATAACCTCATCAACATTGAAGGTAATGGCACTATACGCACCATAGTTGTAACAAAACATTTGGATAATAATACTAAACGCCCATAAGTCTTGTTCTGCTACGATTTTGTTCATGGAGTCATTGACAAAAAAGAAGATGTGTTGTTGGTGACATAACTGAATATGTTCACAATTGGCACAATTACCTTACTAGGGTTGGAAATCTTGCTAGTTGTGGTGGTTAATACAAAAATAGGTACCAAGAAACCGATTTTTGATTTCCCTCACACATTGAAAGAAATTTTGATAGACACTATGTTAGCATGAATCAAAGTGCATTACATGAAGATAATAAAGTGGAATCTACCAAAGGAGGTGCAAATTCGCCTTCTTAATTTGGGTATTCATGAAGAACCCCAATTGGGGAAACTGAACACTAATTTGGATTCTTTTATGGTAAATGTAGCAAAACAACTATTGGAAAAGTACAATGATGTCTTTGCATGGATGTACAAGGATCTAAAAGGCATCCCACCTCATTTAACGTAACACCAAATTGAGTTGGATACTAACATTCTTGCATCACATCAAGCACGGTATTAGATGAATCCGAATTATGTTGTAGTGGTGAAACATGATTTGGACAAGCTTCTAGTTGTAGGATTCATTACTCCAATAAAGGAAGCCACAAGTGGCTTTCTCCCATTGTGGTGGTATCAAAAAGGAATGGGAAGCTCAAAATTTGCATGGATTTCAGGAAATTGAACAGTACCACAAAAAAGGATCTGTATCCTTTACTTCTTATCACTACTACAAATCATGAGTTCTTAAGCCGTTTAGATTGACTGTAATGACCAACTTGATTAAAAACAATGTGCATTTTGACTGGAGGCCCACCACATGAATGACACATATAACTTTTGACTATTCATGTTGACTGAAGTGACCCAATTGACCATGTGTCAAATAAAACATCTAGTCAAGTTCGACTAAAATTGGTATAACCTTGGTCAAGATGGCCACATGCCTTGTCAAAATGCACATGGGGTTATTTACATTATAGTAATGTGGTGGACAATTTGTTAAGCTTTATTTACCCAATATCATCATCATATAGTACAAATTGAAATCTAATTAAACATTATTTGGCCCACATGTGAATGTGTTTAGTTGATTTTTCCTTGCAAAACTTGTGTTTGCAAATTATTTGAATTTTCAATAGCAAAAACCATTAAATCAACATCTTTCACATCTTAAGTTTGAAAAATGTGACATAAATTCCATTTTATTTAACTCAACATGGCCTTTCCAAGAATATCAATTAAGTATGCCCCAAATTCCAATAGAATTTTTAGGTTTCATTTAATTTTTTAAAATGAAAAAATGGTATCAATAATTAATAACTTACATAATGAATACAAAAAAAAAAACTACAAATTTGGTAGCTCAAAATTTTGGAAGTGCAGAATTAGTAATATTCAAGAATGAAACTCTCACAACCCTACTTGGGAGAGTGTGAGGATGAGAATCACACTCCCGAATGGGGACTTGGGAGTCCTCCGGGACTTCCAAAAATTCAGAGCTCAATTGCAGGGTCAAAACACCTTGCATTGGCCTGTTCTTTATATCATTGGAAAGTTATTGAAGTTTAGATGTCGAAAATGGCCTCGCATTGGCCATTTGGACATCTACAGCACAAGTTATGGCAAAAAGAAGGGTCGGGAGTCAAACTGGCAGTTTGACTCCCAACCATTAAAAGTCGGGAATCGACCCGACCCCAGTGCGTGTAGGTGGAGTGCGACACACCATTGAAAAGCTCTCGAGGAGACTATAACTTTGCTTCAGACCTCATCCCAATCAGAGGTCTGAGCAAAGAGTTATGATCATGCAAAGTCCTGGGAGTCCAAACTAGGACAGTTTCGGGACTCCTCCTTGGGAGTCCCGGGACAAAAAGTCATTCGGATGTGGGTGCCGCGGAGAGGCACAAAATATACTATATGGGGGAAGGTGGTGGTTTCCCTCGAGTCCGGGCCATGGTGAGTCATGTGAGTCCAGAGTTGCCCGTGGCTTGTCCTAGCACCAAAGGTGCTCAAGAAAGTGAACTAACCAATTTATTGGTTGGTTTTGATGCAGGTTTGAGTAAGTGAATAGTTTGTCACTCTTCTTAGTCCCATCTCGGAGCTTCAGCACGACCCTCTACCCCTTTTAGTGCTGAGAGCTGGGAGTGTGCCCCGAGTCCCCCAAAATTCCGCAACTTAAGTAACTTAGGCCCAACTTGGGGCTAACTAGGGACTTGGGAGCATGTCAGAAACTACCATGCGTCTTCAACCATCCATTGGAACATTATGTCTTTTGGTCAAAAAAATATCCGATGAAAAAAAACGTAGAAATGGTATCCAAGGATCAATACTATGTTTCAGCAACAACCCATTTTTCGAATCCAATGAAAAGGTGCAACGTGTAAGGCAAATCGATATTCAAGAATCGATGCCATGTTTTACAAACAATGTGTTTATTTCTGGAATCAATTCGGCTGGCCCACCAAATATAAATGTGGGACCTTCTCTCCCATTTCACCTTTCGCATTTTCTCTTTTCTCATTCTTCTCGAGTCGTTCCTAGAGTGTAGAAATTCAATAAATACACCAGGAAGATAATGTTCCAAAAAATGAGAGGAGGAATCAATAAAGAAAAGGTGGAAACATTAGCACAATAGGAGAGATAGAGGCAAAGAGGAGCTATAGAGTAAACAAAGGTAGAGGGTGGAATTGAAATGCAAATAATATCAAAAAATAAGAAAAAGAGGATGGTAGTGAATTTGTTCAATAGAAATAGAATTTTATTTAGCCAAATGGACAAATTCTAATGTTGGGTAATTAGCCGAAATGTAGTGTGGGCTTGTATAATCAAGCTTTTTGGTTTGACAACCTTGAAACTTTTGCCCATCCAACATTTGGTCAAGGAGTTTTTATAATCTATAGTTCGGTTCAACGTAAAATAAATATAATATATTATGCAGGGAATTCGGGTTTTCATTATCAAAAATCGTTGCCAAGATGTTGTGTTTGTCACAAATTGAAATCATGAAGCCACTCGTGATGAGGTATGCAAAAATGATGAACTTGTGCATCTAGATGGTACCACTCAATGCGGTGGTGCAAAAAGAAGGTTGGAAAGTTTCCTAATTAAAGAGTAAGTATGTTCTTCGACTTTTGACTTTGATTCAAGTAATCTAGCTCAAGGGGAGTTAGGGGACATACATCAACAAAAAGTTCATGCTTCTAATAGCCCTTGTCGAACTTGGAAATTGATGAATTAGGCTCAAATTCATTTCAATAATTTGTATTTTAGGCTACAAGACTTATCTATAACAACCAAACCGAAATAAAAGACATTGGGAAGGACACAAAATTCAGTGTTACCTAGGTCGTCAATATCATCCTATGCAATGGTTTTCGATTGACCCCATTATTCAAGTACTGAAATTTGATGATGAAGACAAAAACAATGATATAAAGCTCTTCAGTAGAACCAAATACAGACACAAAGGTGAAGGGCTCAAAAGCGTCTTTTCAAGCCAAGCACATTGATCTTGACAATCCCCCCCAAACGTAACATGAAGTTGGCTAACCCAGCCAACAACCATTTTTCAGTTTTGCACCGGAAAAGGGCATACTACCCACCATGGGTAGTTTGTATGTGGGACATTTGCGGTAGCAACCTCCTACACCATCATCAAAAAAAAAGATGCTTGCTAAATAGTCCTTTTCTTGAAAGCCAAGCCCAAATAGACAAGATAAAACTCAAAGTTCGAATTTGGACACACTTCTGAATTTTTCACATGTTCAGCATGCTTTTACACTTTCTAGTACATTGTTTTCCCAAACCATGTCTTTATCCCAAAAGCTACATGATATGCTATAGGTTGAAGATATTTCGATTGATCGCATACTGGAAATGGATATTCCATTGGAATTATTTTGTGGTGGAACCTAAAAAAGATCTCCTTGAGATGTGGAGGCCTCATTTTTGGTGTGCCTTTTTACCATTCCAAGTTCAATTGGCATGAGGCCTAGATTAGAAAGGGAATTTCTTCTTGGTAGTCATCTCTAAAAGGGTTGGAGGACCACTTGCATGTTTCCAGTATGTATGTGTAGAAGATCAGCACATTGAGGCAAGCTTTTGAAGTAGCAACTATTGAAAGGGATGTTACTTTAGAGGATGCCATCGATGCCAAAATCGAATTACGCCAAGTATAAACGCAAGCTAAGCAAGATGCCTTGTCGATCCCTAGGCATTAAAGTTTTCCAACTCCAATTTTTTGTGTGTTTATCCCGATTTTACTTTACCCCAATTTGTCATTCCTTCTCCAAATAGGACACAGAATGAACTTGATCTGGGACAATCAATATGGGAGGATTATAAGGAGCCTAAACCACAATGGAGGTGGATTTCAGTATTATAAAGGTGGCAACCAAAAGTATTCAGGTTGCACTAGAAACCATTGAGGCCACCATAGAAACTATGTAGCCCTTAACAGTAGTTACAATCTTAAATTCAAAGGAGGTTATTGAAAACCCCTTGTAGGAGGACATAATCAAAATTGCTCCCATGGTAGAGTAAATAATTTTTGTAGTTTAAAATAAGATTTCTTTGATCCCAAGGATGTGATTTGAATTAAAATGGAGGATAATGTTAAGGCTAGAAAGTTTTTTGGGCCAATTATGTGGACTTGGACTTTTGGAACCGAAATCATATTGTAACCGATTTTACTTTAACACTGAAATTTGTATATAACCAAAAATTGGTACAAAATTGAAAAGGTTTTTCTTACGTTAGATGTTTATTTATAGAACCAAATATTTAGTTATAACTTTAAACTTTAGTTCTCGATTCTAGATGTATGATAAGATTGGGTAACTAGTAGTTTAGGAGGTTTTCTAGGGATTCTTTTTTTAAAAAATTCTTAAGACCCCCATCATTTTTTAATGGCCTTGAAGCCTTTTCATGGGGAATGTCAATGGGTCTTTTCTAGAAGGGAGATGTAATTTTTTGCATTCTAAAGTTTTTAAAATGAAAGCGAATCTTGTTTTTGCTCCAAAAGTAAAATTTTATACGTTGTGTTCAAGTTGTCTTTTCTACTTCTTGTTTTGTTTGTTAGCTTTGGAGATGTTATAAAGTGATTCATTGCAAGTTTTTGTTTTGCTTACAAGACATTGGTAGGTTGTTTGCCTAATGTTTTTCTTATGTTTTAACGTAATTATTTGTCACTAACAATGAACAAACTTGGGGTTTTCATGTTTGTAGTGATTGTCAATTATTATAATATTTAAAACATTTGAAAATTCATTAGGTGGGCCTACCATGTTGTCTCATGGACCCCTTCCACTTGAAACATCATAATATATTCTCCTTCCATTGAAAGGTTTGACATATCAATGGTCACATTATCTATTGATCCATTAAAGGCTGGTACAAACATGTTATCTAATGGTTAAAGGACAATTCCCCCACAACTACCAAATAATGCCTTCACTTGTGCTTGTGCCTTCGAACAAATCACAACACCAATTTGTCCACTGCCATCACGTCAATAGCTCAAATGGAAGAACATTTTGTCATTGTGGTACCAGATGATAATGTTGCAAAACAAATTCCACCATGCTTGGCTTGTCCAAGGTCATCAAATACCATGGATCCCACACATTTCGCCTACTTTCCATCAAAAAAACATAAGAACAATATATTTGATGAAGGGATTAATATATAATAATATCATTAGCCTCCACCTTGAAGGTTAGACAATGAAATTTAGCACTAATTGCAAATGCAATATGGCGATTTGAAACTTCAAACACCCATAAAGAGGTTTCACCCCTCCCTCTCAAGGTATATGGCAGTCATTGCTTGTTAAACAACACAAAGTCCACTACCTCAAAGGAGAAAGTGAATGCATGTTCCAATTTTATCTAACACAATTAGGTGAAAACACATTAAAACATGGCCATTTTTAGCAAGAAAATGTACTTTTTAAAATACATTTTGTATTGTTTTAGGGGTAATGTTTTTTGGATTTCATCTAACGTTTTAATAAACATGTGTAAAATGGATTTTGATATAAAGGTCTCCAACATAATTCTTGTTAATATCTTTGGAATGAAAATTAATTTTCAACAAATTTTTTTCAACAAAATTATGCTTATTTGATTAAAAAACCTCATTCAGATTTTTTTTGTGAAATCACATGAGTGGAACTTTTCATATGAAATTGAAATGGTACAATCAACTCATATATGATTAAATACTTCATCAAATGTTGTAATTATTTGAAACATTTTTAGAATATATTTGCACTTTACAATATAATATATTGGTAACATGTATTAAGTTTTTACAAGTGTATTATTTAATCATTGAATATTAATTTTAAAATGGAGTTTCTTTTGACAATTGCATTATTTGAAAGTTGAACTGTTGAGAATTCAAGCTCAACTAGTTAGGTTTCATTAGTTACTGGAGTAGGAAAGTAACTAGGTTACTTTCACAAGGTTGAATTACTTTCGTTACTTATTTTAGTTTGGTTATTTGTGGTTTG
>Ga0116229_10006025_pt1 | contig 19631 bp, 17 predicted proteins | sample S1TSphgellanicum_3_FD_87313 | JGI IMG/M metagenome (GOLD analysis project Ga0116229, IMG submission 87313) | Host-associated microbial communities from peat moss isolated from Minnesota, USA - S1T2_Fc - Sphagnum magellanicum MG | ecosystem: Host-associated > Plants > Peat moss > Unclassified... | reverse complement strand
AATTTGAACCATTAAAATTTGAGTAATTAAGCCCACCATTTTGGGTCTTGCTATCAAGCCCCCCTCAAATGGGTGGGCTTGACAAGCTCATTGAACCATGAAACATTATTCATATTGCACTTAATTTCAATTTTTCATTCATTTACATCTCCTCGGTCCTTTGGTTCATTAGGCTTCTATAAAATGAACTTGAACCTTAAAATGGCTTTTCTTCAAATCATGGACTTTTGTGTTTTGATAAACAAAGGCTTTCAAGCTCTTGTGCAAAAGGGGTCTTATCCAAATCCAAAACTAATTTCTCACGGTATCCTACCATATTTAAAAATGAAACTTATTTTATTTAGGTAGAAAAATGCTGACCTTGATACATGATGCGATTGAACAAAATAGGACAACGTTTGGCAAGACAAGAAATCGCTTACCAAACCTATGGATTGGACACTATTTATTGGAACACAACATGACTCACTCCCTTTCCTCTTAATATTGTCAGGTTACAAAAGTTTCACCCATTGCAAATTGCATGAATGTGTATTTGAACAAAGAACAAAATTACCGTTCACTTAAGCCTCATAATATCTTTTGTAATTTATCAATTAATGTACTATCCTGGATAAAACAACCCCTTATGCTACCCTAAATCAAGTTTATCATTTTTTTGCAGAAGGAAATTGTAATTTGCAAGCTGAAACCAAATAACAATGCTAAGAAATTGTAGTAGAAGCTTAAATCACAAAATTTACACTACCTATTATATGTTATGGACTCAATGTGGGTATTAAAATGTGATTCATGAAATTAATTAATTGTAGGTACACCAAAGGTTTATTTTAAGTTTTTTAAAGGATGGAGTTGTTTATTGCATGATCCCCAGAGAAAAAAAAAGTTTCGAAAATTTGGACTCTCCATGATAAAATTTACCTCACTTTCCATTTGCTCAACCTAGATGTGATTTATAAGGGTACAAACTTTGGGCAAAGAATATGCAATACATAGTGAATATGCAATGTTAGGGCAGTTATGTGCAAGTGGCATGTTTAGCTTATGCTATATATGAAATTGTTCTTTAGAGTTTAGCAAGTGATGATTTGTAGCAAGTCTTTTCTTTGGGTCAGACTCATATCTACATACTCTTAGGGTCCACAATCTTGGGATTGACTGATAAAAAGGTGACCTCGAGGTTCAAAATGAAGTGTGAGCATGCAGGGATTACGGCAATCAGACAAGAAAGAATATGAAATTCCTATTACAAATTGTATGACAATTTTTATTTTTATTTTGGCGAAATTTTGCTATGTGGCAACAAAAAAAAAACCCCTTCGAAGTGTACAAAGGGATTTTTGGGAAAAAAAGCACCAAAAAACGTCTTCATATTTTGAGTGGAAAAATGTCAGAAGTTGTAATGATGGACTTTAAGTTTTTGAAAATGTCAAATCTTCCAAAAGGAATGGGCCTTGGTTTGTTAAAATGGCAAGGTTACAAAAGAGCTTAACGTTGGTTTGCCAAAACCCACCTCTGTAAGAATGAACTGAATTATCTTGAAATCCGGGTTATAAAAAAGAAAAAGAAAAAATCACCTTTTGTAGAAGTTTTTCGAGTTTTATTTATTTTCAAAAAACATTTACATCCAATAAAGTAGTAATTAATTATGAATTTTAGAGTTGAAAGGAGAGAGTACAAATAATTCCAATTGATAGACAGCCAAAGCAATTGTTTCAAGCTTCACCTGAACAAAAGAATTATTTGATTAGTTTTTGTTTCCGCAATTTTGTCATCTAGCCAAAGTGGGTATCAAATTCTATAGGAAAATTTAGTCAGAATTAGCTACAGATTGAATATGAATAATTGTTTTTTGAAACATCCTTCATATTTTTGGCTACCACCTATTTGAACCATGTAAAGAAATCTGGCAGTTTTTCTTAAAATTTGGTCAAATGCCAATTATTGAAAATAAAAAAAACTTTGATTTTAGTACCTTGAAAATTTTAATTGAATCTCTTTTTGGCTATATTGCCAGCAAAAAAGAGGCTGCACCTAAGCAAGGAAAAACCCAAAAGAAGAAAATCCTTTCGGGAATTGTATTAAAACCCATAAGGAACGCTGGAATTTTCATGGGAACAGATAACAATTACAATTTGGGTACCTAATAAGATTTGACAGTGTTCCCACCCAAGTGATGGTCCAACCAATGATCGCAATTATATGCCACGTGGCCAGAAGCCTATCCGACACACGTGTGCACCGCTAAGTCTTTTGCTAAGCTCTTACACCTGGGTACCACGTCCTAATTTTCGGGACCTGGACTTAGTCTCTCGACAGTGGTCTTTTCTCTCGTTATTGGGACCCGAGCCTACTGTACCCCCCTTTTAGTCTAGGCCAGGTCCCGGAATCGTGACAGGATCTCAACTGGGATCTCAACTGTCAGAAACTCCCCCTTCTGTGTTATCTGCATTCTTCTCTCGCTGTCTTTCTCGCTCGCTCTCTTTTCGCGTTGTTTCGTGGTTTACGGTTTGTTGATTTGCCGCTCTCTCTCTCTTTCTCTCTCTTATACACATTCTCTCATGCTTCAGTACTACAGCAATTTTCTCTCTTAGTAGAGTTCTTTCTCTGTGTGAGCTTTGCAGATTCTCCTTGCTCTGCCTTTTTTTTTGGGGGGTCGAGCTGTAAAGCGACTTTTTTTGGTCAAGGAACTTTCATCTTTTTATCGAGCCCAAGATTTCTTATATTCGTGAACATTTTGTTTGTTGGTCTACAAAATAAACTTTGAAGAGTTTGCAGTTTGTCGCGTTGTTCGCGTTTGTTGATTTTGCGTCTCATACACACACACACTCTCTCTCTTTTTGGTATGCTTTAGTGTCGTAGTGATGTTCTTCCTCATTAGTGTTCTTTCTTTATTTGAGGTTTGCAGATCCTATTTTCCATGCTCTGTTTTTTTTTTCCTCATTTAAAAAAATTGGACTTTTTTTTGGGTCAACTTTCATTTATTTTATCGAACACAAGCTTTCTTAAATTCGTGAGCATTTTGTTTGTCGGTCTATGGATTGAGTTTTAAGAATTGCAAATTGTCGCGGTTGGTCGCGGTTGTTGATTTTGCCTCTCTCTCTCTCTCTCTCTCTCTCATGCTTTAGTGTTATTATAGTGATGTTCTTGCTAAGTAGTGTTCTTTCTTTGTTTATTAAGCTTTGCAGTTCCTATTCTACTTGCTCTTCTTTTTTCTTTAAAAAACTTTTTTTGGGGGGTCAAGCTTTCATTTTTTTTATCGAGCACAAACTTCCATAGATTCATGAATAATTTATGTATTGAATTTTAAGAGTTTGCAGATTGTCGATTCCGCAAAAAGTTAACGCGGATTTTTCTGTCTCTCAGTATTCTGATGTCATTTGTGCCGGCGGCCGTCGCCGTTGTTAGCGCCGTCTGGAATTCATCAGACACGTGTTTATAGTCGGCTATCTCTCAAGGCGTCGTCCTCCAGAGCTCTTTTATCAGCCTTGCTTCAAGCTGTTGCGCTGGCGTTGCTTCAGTATGAGGAGGGGAAGAAAAATTCCCATGTCACGACACTGAATCCCTAGTAGGTTTTGTTAGCAGAAATATCCGAAAAGGAGATGCCTTAAGTTAGGAAATTTTTTTTCTCGAAAGAGAAAACAAAATTTTCACTCATGGTGAGGGATGCGAGCTTGGTGAAGAAGGTATGGCATTGGTGTGGGAAGCTGAAATATCCGGGAGGCGGTGACGCGTTGTCTCGTTCGCCAAGTAGTCATGCGAACGAGAGTTTTCAGAGCGAGTTCTTACCGGCACTGGGGGCCAATGTTAGCAGCACAAAACTCATCAACAACAAATATGTCATCTCTCCTTACAATCCTTACTACAGGTAAATGCATTCTCTTAGCTCTTGGACACTAGCAAGTTTTCTCCAGGGCTTTTGTTCAAATGTGGTCAGTGGAGGAGAAAAATCTGTAGGTGTTTGGTGTTTACCAAGATCCATGCTTTTTGCTCACTGAAATTGGGAGAGCTGATTTGCGTCTTTTGTTTGTGGTGAGGGCAGGTGGTGGGAAACCTGGTTGATAGTGTTGGTGGGCTACTCGGCTTGGGTCTCCCCTTTTGAGTTTGGTTTTATAGAGAATCCACAGGGTGCCCTTCTGGCTGTTGACTATGCAGTAAATGCCTTCTTTGGGATCGATATCGTTCTCACATTTTTTGTTGCATATCTTGACAAGAGAACGTTTGTGATGGTTGACAGTTTGAAGATAATTGCATTCCAGTAAGTAGTCGTACTCCAGACCCTGGAAAAAAAAGTATGTTGGTGCAACTTCTGTTGTCAGATTAGTTGAATTGATTCTGAGTGAGATTTTTCATCTCGGGGTTCTAGGTACATAAAAACATGGCTAATACTGGATGTAGCCTCCACTGTGCCTTTCCCCGGCGTAGCATGGATACTCACAGGGCATGAAGGGAAAGGCTTGACCTATGGCTTTCTCAATATGCTGCGACTATGGCGATTACGAAGAGCAAGTGCTCTTTTTGCCAGGTGACCATCAAGCACTTGACTGTTCCAGGTTGAATTTGACTGCGGACCATATATACTGCACAAGTTTCCTATGAATCTGTATACTGGCATCAAAATGAAAGCCAAAGATTTGTTTTCTCATTGTCTAGTATGATGAGCTGTGAAATTGACACTGGACACAAGACCAATTGACTGTGTGAGCATTCTGTGCAGAATGGAGAAGGATGTGAGATTCAGTTATTTTTGGGTCCGCTGTGTCAAGTTATTTCTTGTGAGTGATCTCTCATGTCAACCAGCGTATCTTGTAGCAGGTGCTGTGTTGGGAAACTTCTTATCAGAAATTTCATATAGGAAAATGCAAGAAGATCCGTAGTTGGATGGAAGAAAATTAATGTCCTTGTTACTTGTTGCAGGTGACAATATTTGTGTGTCATTGTGCAGCCTGCTTTTATTATTTGCTGGCTGTCACATATCCAGAGTCTAAATCTAGTGAGACATGGTTGGGATCAATACTTCCTGACTTCAGACAAGAAAATCTTTGGACACTCTACATCACCAGCATCTACTGGTCCATCACCACCCTCACTACTGTGGGCTATGGAGATCTCCATCCAGTCAATGAACGTGAAATGATCTTTGACAGCTTCTTTATGCTTTTAAATCTGGCTCTTACAGCCTATATTATTGGCAATATGACCATCCTCATCACTCGTGTCACCCACCGCACTCGACAATATGTAAGTGTTTCCTCTCTCCTGAGCTGTTTTCTTTTCTTTTTGCTCGACCATTTTCTTGGTTTTTACTTTTCATAGTCTTTCTCTCTGTCATAAGTGGTGTAGCCTTCCATGAAACCATGAAATGGTTTCAAACTCATGTCTGTTTGTTTCTCTGCAGCTGGTTTGTTCTTATACTTCTGTTCTGTCTCATCAGCACACTGGCTCTGCAGTTTTTGTCCCAGTTTTATTTTCTGATCATTGTAGAGTTTTTTTCCATCATCTTCCATTGCTTTTGTTTCACAAGTCAGTGTTTGGATTTCACCAATCATTCTAAATCTATTTTCCTTCAGCTTCCATTTCTTTTGTTTCCCAATTCAACTTTCAGATTTCACTGATCAATCTAGAGTGCTTTCCTTCATCTTCCATTTCTTTTGTTTCCCAAGTCAACCTTGGTAGTATATAGTGAAAAGAGAGTCGGTATGTTGGAGGACATTGAATTCTGACTGTTTACTTGAGGTGGTTAAAGCAGTAGTGAAATGCTAAAGAGCTTATAATCTTGGTGCTGCATCTGAGACCTTGTGCAAGCCTTTGTCCCTGTGCCTGTCTGTGTATGTTGGCAAGTTATAAAGCCCAAGCTTGTCTGCAGGAAGATCTGGATCATCTTTGCACAACAAGTTGATGCTTGTATGAATAATTCTCTAGTCGAAAGTTTGCACAAACTATTAGATCACGGAAGTTAGACTACTGGAGTGACTCTCTCCTGTTCCTTTCCCACTCCCTCTGCTTTTCTATAGTTCTTCTTGCTCTGTTCAAACTGGCTCCAAGCCTATGCCAAGCAGTAGGGAGAAGGTCTTTCCACTTGCTTTCTGCTATGGGCTCTTGGCATGCTAGAAGTTGCTTCCTCCATTGTCTCCTATCACTTTCTTGGGTGCAAAAAATATGATTGCTTATCCAGTGTTTCTTCTGGGCTGCCAGCGAGATTCAGTACAAGCAGTTATGAAATTTGCGAAGAGGAATCGACTGCCACCAAAAATGCAAGAACAGATGCTGGCCCACATGCGCCTAAAATTCAAAACAGAGAGCCTTGAGCAATATGAGACAGTGGCTTCCCTACCAAAGGCCCTCCGTGCAAACATCTCCCATCACTTGTTCCTCTCTACTGTTCAGCAAGTCTATCTTTTTCAGGGCACCTCATATAATTTTCTGTGTCAACTGGTCAGTGTGGAATCACCTCTTCTTTGATGAAAATCCATTAGTACTAAGTAATGCCTTAACTGACTCTCACAGGAGGAGCAGACCAGAGATAATGTTCAAGTTCAAGTTGTGTAATTGAGAAAGGCGTATATTATTAATGATGCATGTGGTATGGGAAAGGTGACAGAAATGAAGGCTGAATTCTTTCCACCTCGAGAAGAAATCATTTTGTTCAATGAAGCTCCCTCTGTGTTCTACATTCTGGTTTCAGGCACTGCAGTATGTTTCTCATTCCAATAGAAGCCTTCAAGAAATACTTTTGTGCATAGAAGCTCTGAAGAAGCTCCAGCATGGCTTGGGAAAAGATTGGAGGACCATAGGGGAATAATATATGTTCTGTATTCGTGTAATATATTCCATTAACTTAAAGGGGGGATGAATTTCTGACACATAGTTTAGTAATTCCTTTTCTTGCTACATTTTGCCATGGAGTGGTGTTGCTCGCTTGTAAGGAAAGATGGAACCTGTAAAACAGAAAATCCAAAGTGAATTTCAGTTGCTGGTGTTGATGAAGTTCTGGGGTTATGTTTTCAGGAGGTGTTGGTACAAAAGGATGCATCTGAGCAGGCAAGTTGCTTCCTTTTCATATACGAAAAACTGTTTTGAATTTTCATGTCAAACTCCTCTGGCATTTGTACAAGTAACATTGAGATCACATGACCATGCTCACAAAATTTGTTCATCAATTTAGAACATTTCTCCACAATGATGTGTTTTTGGAGCCTGATATGTGTTTCTTGATTCCATGGGCAGTTTTTGACGACGGTTCATTCAGGGGATGTAGTAGGGGACATTGGTGTACTCTGTTACATTCCTCAGCCTTTTACAGTGCGGACTCGTAAATTGTCACAAGTGTTGCGGCTAGACCGCACTGTGTTCATGAGCATTGTCCAATCTTTTCCTGAAGATGGGAAACGAATAGTTGACAATCTCCTTCAGGTCTGAAATTTTCTTCCTTGTGTCATCACTTGGTTTTCATTCCAGAGCCTTATCCATGCGCCCTTCCAAAGATTTCTGCTCCAGAGATTGTATCTGCTTGTTTATGGATCTTCTTAGACAACTAACTTCCTGAGGGAACTATGTCCTGGTGGATTTTTAGCTTTTGACAAACAGTCTATGCCCTCTTTAAGATGTGGAAACTGAGGCATTTCAAAAAGAACTATGAGAGCTTTGAACTTTCAAATGAAATACATCAGGTAATTGTTCTTTGCCTGATTAACTGCAGCATCTACGAGAGTCAGATGATCCATGCTTTGTGGAGCTCTCTTCAGAAATAGAGTCATTACTCGGCCAAGGTGGGGTTGACATGACTGTCAGTTTGTGCACTGTTGCTGCAAGTGGAAATCATAAGCTTATGGAGCAACTATTGAGTCAAGGGGCTAATCCCAACACAACAGACTACAGTGGCCGTACGCCCCTGGTAGGGAATTTGAGCTAAACATTGATGCTAGGAAGCACTATGCAGTTTTCTGGTTTTTTGATAGGCTCATTTATGATCATTGGTTGAGAGATGATGCGTGGGAAACAATCACAAAGTTTTGATTGGCTGGAGCTGTAATGTTAGGTGTATGTGTACACATGATGTATCTCTATATGCATATTGTGTCTGTGAACATAGTCTGTGCTGCTGCTTTTCATAGAATTAGGTTGCAAAATCTGGTGCTGAGTTCTCTATTGGGAAGCAGGTTATTGCAGCAGCAATGGGTCATTATGGGTGTGTTTCATTGCTTTTGGATCATGGGGCAGACATTAACAGTGCAGGTATGTCAAGAATAGTACTGCAGATAAAAACCATAGAATTAGTTCCACTTAAAACAACTGTTTCAAAGTTTGGGATATGCTTGAGGCTTTCCGGATCTCAGCACATAACATAATAGACAATCATAATACCTTTGATCAAGAAATATATGGAGTGTCAACTTGCAAACTGTGCAAATGCCAGTGTTGTTCAATTTCAAGAAACAAGCAGAGTAAATATTTGATGGCCTCTTTGGCAGAAGTTAAAGGATGTTCTGAGTTGTTGTTCCCCTTGAAATTGGGACAAATCCCATGCTGTTTAACAAAAGGCTAGAGGAAGCATCGGATTTTTCTGGTGACTTTTCTCTGTCTTGGTGTTAACACAGCTGGTTACACAACAACCATAGGAATAAACCCCGTACAGAGATTGCAAAATCTTCTTTGTAGGGAGGAACATCAGCCAGTAAACTGGAAAGCATATGAAATGAGAGCAACTTTAATAATCATGAGTCCACATGCATGTATACTGCAGGTGTTAATGAAAGAGTTCAATTGCCTCCTAAGAACCTGACTACATAAGCAAGATAGGTGTTGAACTCTGAGTGTGGGAAAATTTTGCAGATGTGGATGGACGGGTCCCTTTGATAGAGGCACTTATTACAAGACATTTGGAGATTGCAAAGATGTTGTGGGAGAGAGGGGCTCGATTGACAGCAGGGGATGTTGGGAAGTTTTTGTGCACTGCTGCTCAAGATGACAATCTTGAGCTTCTACAAGATTTTCTGGATTTTGATGCAGACATTAATGAAGCAGACAGCAATGGGTCAACTGCCCTGCATTCTGCAGTTGCAGAGGCTCACATCCATACTGCAAAATTCCTTGTCTCCCATGGTGCTAATGTGAGGAAGGCTGATAATAGGGGTCTTACACCTCTTGATCTTGCTTGTCATCTCAACAACCAAGAAATAATTGCTGTTCTGAAGGCTGTGGACAAACCAGATTCAGAAGACCATGAACAGCGACAACGTCAAAAATCTTCCAAATGGCTGAGTGGGGGAGAAACATCAGCATGTAATAGTGCACAAGTAAGGCTTGATACCATCATTCACTGGTCTGGGGTTTAGAGTTCTATTTGGTTGTGTTTTGCGTTTACCTTGGATTGTGTGCACCTCTTCATGTGGTGTGCATGAAGGCTCTTTTTCAGATAAAACTGAGTTGCAACTCTCCATAGATATCAGTATCTTGGTACACACCCCATTCTAATCTCTCACATTATTCTGGATTTGAAGGGGTCTATATCAGGAGAGTTACGTACAAGGAATTCACCAGGAATCACAACTCTAATGCAATCTTGTTCATCCCATGGTCGCATCTCAGCTTCTCTTGGACAGAAGGCCCTTAAGCAGCTTAGTACCAACCTTTCCAGTTTTGGAGGTCACACTGGAAAGGAGGCTCACACAAATGTTTCTGCTAGGCGTGTCACTATCCATCCATTTCATCCAAACAGCAAGGAAGCTTTTTCTCATGGTGGAAAGTTGATTCTCCTGCCAAGCTCTTTGGAAGAGCTTCTTGTTGTTGCAGGTATGTTGTCAAGAAGGTTCTTGATAAGTTGAAGGAAATTGATAAGGAATATTGAACATATTTGTAGGTGTCTTTTTGTATATGTGAGGTGATCTCTCGCTAAGGATGTTCAGCAGTTCTCTTAGCATTGTTGTGCTACTTGATTTGATCCTAAACTGCAGCTTGGTAGGACTTGTTTAGTGGTTTATGCCAAAGCTACTGCTATTCAATGTATTTTTCATCCATGTTATGAGCATATCATTCAGGTTGACTCCTTAGGTTGGTCATATACAAGAGCAGATGTTCATTTTTGAACTCTGATCTAAACTCCTAGTTTGGGATTATTGTGTGCAGAGGGGAAGTTTGACAACAATCCAACAACAGTTTTGAGCAAAAATGGTGCAACTATTGATGATATACTTGTCGTGCAAGATGAAGACCACCTTTACATTGTCAATGACCAACAAGTCAACTCTGCACCTCAAGGTTTCAACCTCACTCCAGTCAAAACCTCTCTTCTCAGTTGTCCTTCTGTATTTCTAATCTTGTGGCAATTCCTCTCACTTTCTTTCACAGTTCTAACTTCCTATGGTTGGATATGTAAGACATGGCAAGTAAACTAGATTCAGTTGCTAGGAACAAGAATGATCTCAATCAATCCAGATAAGCCTTGGCTTGTAAGGTCAGAAGATATTTTTGTTGGCCCCACTTGTATTCTGCAAATCTCCACTGGTATTAGAAATGTCCATTCCTGCAGGGATTGCACTATAGCAATTCAAAGTTAGTGATTATCCTTGCCTGAACTGATTTTCAGATACACACTCATATGGACTAGACCCAAATTGTCTACCTGTGCTAGTCAAACCCTATGAACAGTTTATAAACATGAGAGAGGATACTTTGACTGTTCGTGCTTTGTGCCATTCATCAAGAATGTGACCTTTGCACATTGAAGGCCAGCTAAAAATGCTGGCCTTGCTGGAATGGGATCTTCAATCAGATTTCACATGCAGTTGCATGTTTGCTTTCATAAAGGTGATCAGGGACACCTGAAGTGATGTTCTGTAGCAAGGTCTTGCAGGTATAGACCATGATGTTGTTGCCTCTCAGATCCTCAGTGCTCTTCCTCAACTCTTGCAATGTCCAAAGCAGCCATGAGTTGCTGGCAAAGTCTTTCAAGTATAGTCAAGCTATCATAACCAGATGACTGCCCCTTTAGGAGGGCATTCATCCTTGGGATTGTTTAGTTAGATTGCAGTAGTTCTAGCTCCAAATCTACTCTTCCTTGCACTTTCTTCGCATAAGCTCCCTGATGCAACTTGTGATGCTCATCATCTCTCTTCCCTATGTTTCCTTCTGTTCTTTTTCCTTTTTCCTCTTTTGGGTTTCCTGACTGGTCTGCTTTGACACCTTCATGCAGCTCCACCATCTCTGCAACATTTTTACTGCTTTTTCTTGATACCTGAGTGATTGAATTTTTTATCTCAGAATTTCTCCTCTTCTATGTCAGTAGAGAAGATGCATTCACAGAAATGAATTTTCCAAAATATATTTACTAAGTGTTTGTTTGCTTGTTCAGGGGATGTGACAGAGAAAATATCCAACTTGCAGGCAGTAATTAATGCTCTGGTGAACATGAGGAATTGACATTGATATTGTTTTATATTGACAATTTTTTTCGGCATGGTTTTAATCTCAACTGAGACAAAGAAACTGACAGGTAAATTGTATCTCGTTGTAGCAAGTATTGGTGCATTTGGTTTTTGCTTGTGAGCAAGAGTGTGAAGGAGTGAAAGGAATGCCAAGGATTGCGTGTGATGCAATTTGAGACTTTTTCCAGAAATTTTTGCAACCTGTCTTCCCAGAAGGGTGAGGTTGTGGTCTAGTAATAGATAGGAATGGTTCACATGTAGTTGGAGATAAAAAATGTGTGTGCTGTAGAGACATTGAAGATGTTTAGCAAGATACATATTTGGGCTCACCCTGTCTTATCATGGTTTATGCTACTAAATGTGTTTAGAGTCTATGATGCTGTCCTTGTGCAGTAGTCATGCAGTTGTTGAAAGAATTGCTCATCACTTTTTGTGGAAAATGTATTAGTACTTCACCAAATGAAATTTCATCATGATAAGCTTCTAGAAGAGACAGGTTTGATTGTTCAAAATGGAAGGTTCAACACACAATTTAGAGGAAAGTTCAATTCAGTTAATATGCTTTAACATACACATTAGCATATCAGAGTATCATCCTTTTATGACAAGTACTCGCATCATTGGCTTTTCAATTGGTTATGTGGCAACAATAGGGGTTTGTGCTCATGTCAGTGTGTGACTAGATTGGTATTCTGTGTTGTGTCACGGAGAGGTTGAGCATGCAACAACAGGACGAAGAGGTCAGAGAGTTTTCTTGCATATCACTTTTTGTTTTATGGTAATAGAGGACTATCTTTTCAGCCACCATCAAGTTGCTGCCATTAGAATCTAGCCACTTCCTTTTATTCATGTCAATGAGGACAGAATAAGGGTGCAACCATTGATCCATTTTTACAGCATCTTGAGAGGGAGCCACAGTGTACTTCCAGGGCTGAACTTCCAGCCACCTTTTCCAGCATCATTACTGATTGACATGGAAGTATGCGGCAACATTTGGAACTATGCTTCCAACATCACAGTGCAAGTGCAGCATCTGGCTTTCAGCACATCGAGGAAAAATCGTTGTGAAACCATATCAACCCACAACCTCAGCACTCTGTGATTGATGTGGCCACAATACAGTTCTACCATCCAGCAGCAAATGCCACTGGTGATTCAGAGGTTCTGTGATGCACTGCCAATGGTTAAGGGTTTTCTCATCACAGTTGGAACTAGAGAGAAATCAGGAAGTTCTGACACAGTTCGTTTTTGAGGAATTGGTTCTTCCACCTTTGACCGAATGTTCTGCTCCTTGTCCAGACTCATTCTGAATGGGAGCAGGCATTTGTACAACTGGGGAAATCAAGGCTTGCAACAAAAGTTCTTACAATTTATGGATGTGCAGTGCCCACTCCCACCCTCCAAAAATAAACCAAGGTTAGATTTTGAGCAGAAAGTGCTCTGGATACACATAGGAGATGCCATTGAAATATAGAGCTTGATCAAAATGACTATTTGTTTTATCAATTTAATTTTCATCTTAATATAACTTTCCAACAATCTCTTTCATTAAAGCAAGTTTCTCTCTCTAAACTTTAGTTGCAACTTTCTTGATTAACAGCAGTTTCTTCATTCTGTGTATGAGTTTTGAGTGGTTGTTATCAAGTTATGGAGCGTTTTATGGGCCAAATTATGACTATATTCTTCAAAGGGATTTAGAATTTGTAGATCTCTGGTTGTAGAGATCATTACTATGTCATAATGTCATTAGCAATTCAACCTACCATGAATATTTCAGTCAAATTTCCAAGCAAATTTTCAGCTAGTTGCTTTTATCCAGACAGCCTTTTTCCCAACATCTCTAAATCAACACAAATTGTCTATTCCTGTGTCACACAGTGAAGTCACATGTGAAAACATTAGAAAGATCATGTGACCTGAAAATAGCATTAACTTTTATGTCAAGCTAAGTATCATGCACAGCCATAAAATTCAGTGTACTAACTTTAGGATACAAAATCCACCACCAAAGCTACATCACAAAAATGAAAAGAGAAGTCACAGAACACCTCACACAATATATGAACTTTCCCTCAAAAAAGATCCCATTTCAATTTGCTTCTCATTAATGGCAAATCTGGGAGTTACCAAATGTTAGATACAGACAGCTTGGATGCTCATGAGGACTAAAATAAAAATCCTTTGTTTTATTCACTGGACTGACAAGCTTGTCAAAACTTTATAAGTGAGGCTACTCAGTGGGAAGTGTGGTCAAACATCTTCAGCTTTATAAGGGCCCAATGAGTGAACCCTGCGTATCTAGGTTGTCTTTTTCTTCTTTGGCCTCCGCTTCCGCTTGGGCTTTGATCGTTGAATATCAAGTGTTGTTGTTTTGACATTTTCAAAGATAGTAGAGCTACTTGATCCACGGGTCTGGGCTCTGACATGTTCCTCACTAGTGCTTGATGACAGCTGACTGTATCGGGTTCTTTTCCCCATCTGCATATGGCTGCTGCTGCTGCTTCTCAACTTATTTCCAACAGTAGCATTAGAAGTTGACCCACGGCCTCTGGTTGTGGGGGGCAGCATTAGCACCTTCACAGAGCTCTGCAGCTGCATACACAATAATTGTATAAGATGGGTACTCCAGATCCTCACACGATTTACAAGGTGTTCTGTAAGCATGCTGATCCTCTTGAAAAACATTTGCAAAAATATCAGCTTAACTGATCCTTCATGAGTGCCCTTGCCAGCTATCCTAAGATCATTTAGAGTTGCCCAATAGAAAGATATATATCTGAGGAGAATGCACTCTAGATTATTTGCAACATCTGTATCCTTGATAAAAAATGCATGCACCCTGATAGGCCCACTTCCAACATGGTGGCATTTATGGGCTTAGCAGCTTTCCATGAATGTTTGGTAGCCAGAGTTTGTTGAAGAATACATTAGAAAGAACCAGCTACAAATTGCCTTCCGTATGTATCACAAGCCAGCAGAATCCATGGACCTAGGTCTCCTACAAGTCTTACAAGAAGGATACAATTGGGTTGATGACCATGCATCGTTACCTGGTCCTTCCCCTTTGGTGGAGCATGCTTAGGACTCTTGAGACTTCTCTTTTCAACTGCAGCATTCAATGATTTTGAGGCTTTATTGTGGATAAATTTGGGAGTTGATGAAAGCAGCTCCTTTGAAGTATCATCCCTTTCCTCTCCAAATCTGTAAAACATTACCAATGCAATCTAATAATTTGGTATCATGCCATACATGGAAGTTGACAACCACCTTATAAAAGAATCAGCACAATGATGCATATACTAAAATATATTGGTAAGCCAGGTTCTCGCTGATGCTGCCAAATGTTTGCATGCATCCATATGGCTCAAAAAATACATAAGATGCAGAAGCCAAGGTCATCACCTTGGACTCTTATCTGTCCATTCATCATCAGCATCCACATCATCACTGGAGGAGCCTGCCATGAAAAAGTCATCTTCACTCATATCCACAGCTTCATCCTCACTTCCTGTCTCTGCCACATTTCCAAAGCCATAGGTTCAACTTAGATGCAAGTGCAAAATATCAAACATTCTGCACAAAACACCTAGTAGAGATAAAAGAGCACGACTGCATATTCAAAGCAGCTTATCATTTCATGACCATCCCTCCCCAACAAGTAGCATTAATTAATCAGAGCACAGCCCATGGTACTGCCTTGATTTTCAGTCCCCACCAGCTCCATTAACCAAACTCAATCCCCATTGCATTAACTAAAACTTGGCAAAGAAGTATTTATTGGAGTTCATTCAATGCACCTTCCAAATCGACACCAGTAGCAGCTGCAGCCAGCAAATTGGCTTTGATTCTATCTCGTAGCACATTGCGCTTGGTCACAACCTGCTCATCTTCACTTCCCATGAACAAAGAGATGTACTTTTCTGTTTTTGGGAAGAACTGTATCCAAACAATTCACAAAATAGGTCAAATTCATGTACATCATCAAAGGATAGTATTGTGGTTGAAACCCTGGTCAACATCCCCACAAATTCATCAAGTGTCACCAGAACTACTTTACATTTGCATGGAATTATGAAGGGTCATTCAGTTCTTGAGCAAAAAGATGGTATTTTTCAGATATGTCCAACTCTTGTACATGAGAGGATCCCATAGTTTTCTTGCCTGAACATAGCCAGTGAGCCCTGCAAAATTTGTTGGGGACCCATGTGATGCAGAGAACATGAATCCAGTTTTGCCAGTGAGCATTTCCTTCAACATAACTATGAGATTGCAGAGCGAACTCCACAATAAAACTTAAAAGTCAACATTGTGCAGTTGCAGAAAAACCAAACTAGCATGACAAGAATGTTGTGGTCATAAATTTGTGAGCATCACTAACAAAGTAACAGACCATCAACTCCATCATGACTAGCAGTGACTAGCTGCAATGACTCCCCACAGATTAACAAGCATCCAACAGTGGGTGCATACACATATAGAATAATTTATTCAAAATTTCATGCAACTAACCATTCTAGATCTGAGTCCTGAGCTTCTATTGCATTACAAGAAGAGAAGAAGAGTCAGTCATAATGTCAGCAAGCACTCAGGGGATATAACTACACAAACATTTCCTTTTGAGAGATGTAAGGAAAGAGTGATCCATTCTGCCACACATGGGTTGAAAGCTCGGTATGTACTTAAATTAAACTATGGATTCTTCACACACACTATAATGGCCGGGGTATGAGCTGACAAAGAGAGAACAAGTACCCGAACATACTCAAGGTCCTCTTTGAGTTGAGTGAGCTGTTCTGCAATGTCAGCAAGCCGCTGTGGATTGTCATCAGATGTTCTTTGCTGCTTCTCAAGCCGGCGTATCCTGCGCTCAATCTTTCGCCTCTCTGTCACATAAAAGTGGGTGAAATAATCAGTTGAAAAAAACAAACCATTTAATGTTCATGTTTTCTCTAGATTTATGTCCATGATTTGCATCTGTGAAACAAAACCAATCACCAGTAAGAATCCATAACTACACATACCAAAGAATTTGACTTTGCGGTACCGCAGGGCCATCTTGCGCTCAAGCTCAATTCTGAAGTGAACATCAGACTGCTGCTTCAACTCCTCCAGCTTCTTCTGTTGTGCATCCTTTACCTCCGCTGGTAGTACCTGCACATTTCTTGGCAGAATTTCAAGGTACTTGCACAGAGAAAATGAAGGAGCTCCAATTGCAATACAACATAACCAAATGTGCATTCCTTGACATTCAATCTACAGTAGAGCTTAAAGTACGGAATGAATCCACATAGAAACAAACAATGCAAATAGGACAATCATTTGGTTCCTCCTAACAAACTCAAGATGAGAAACAGGCGTTTTGGAGCTCTTACAAACCCATCACACTCTCATCTCAGCTTCCAAAGACTATCATTTCAAACAGAAGCTCTAAAAGACATGAATTCTAATGCAATTACAGACTAGGGCTTATAGACATGCATCCTTTCAAGTCATGGAACACAAAAATGATGCTCATACTCGCTCAAAACTGGGGACAGCTCAAATAAAGGTGCTAGCACAGTACAAATCATGACCTAGTCATGGAACACAAATGACAGCCCATTCCTCTGTTCTTCCAGCCCCACAAGAAACGCTAAAATGTTCCTTATAAGGGCTCTCACTACACCCCCAAGGCCACAAGTCTCGGACCTAGATACAGCGAAAAACAAGTTAAGGCACAATACACTATGGAGACAACATGAGAGACGCTGGTTTTTACCTTCTTCAGTAACCGCTCGATGCCACGGATCTGGTTCTTGATCGACACAACTTTGGTCTTCTTGTTCTTCTGCTTGTCTGCTCCTTTGCGGAGAACACCTGATGCTCCTCCTCCTTCTCTTCTTCCAGCCAATTGCGCCTTCCCCGCCTTCTTCTTCTTGCCGTAGCCACCGTGCGCCATTCCTGCGCCCTTCAATCTCTCTCACCCTCTTTCTCTGTCTCTGTATCTCCCGCTCCCTCTCTCACCTTCTCTAGAACGGCTTGACTCATACTTCCATTATTGCAGCTAGCGAATTCGCCAAAACCCAGACGCTAACTATCTATCTACAGTAAGGATGCAGCACAGAAAAACAGTACAATTCACAATGGAGAACCGGTAAAGAACTACTAGGTACTGCCCCCACCACCACCAACATCACGACGAAGCTGCTGCCGTTACTCTACATCCAAGCAACAAAACACGCCAACCCTAATTGTCTGTGAAGACACCATCGCACTCGTCGGGAGCTGGTTGTAAGTCCTCACAAGAAGCAAAGCAGACATTCGAAGTGAAGAGGAAGAACGAAGAAAGGAAAACATAGAAATTAAATTAAATTAAATTAAATTTTAGCTAGCGTTAGTATAACCCCTAATTTCTTTTCTTTTCTTTTTGGGTGGGTTTTTGGTTCCGATACTGTTACTGTACAGTGTTTTTTTTTGGAGGGTCAATTTTGTGACTTTGCCAAAGTGGCGATGATCCAAAGGAAGATTTAGCCAAATCTGCCCACAAGTTAAATATGAAATTAAAATTTTGTAAAGATCCTTCTAAATTTTTTTGCTACATACTTGAACCATTTGTAGAAATATGACGATTTTTCTTAAATTTTGGTCATTCTTTGGTTACTGGAAAACTCAGAAAGCACTCGATTTTAGCACTTCTGATTTTTAATGTAGCTTTTTGGGCTATATATAGCCAGAAAAAAAGAAGTTGGAACTCCTGTCACCTAAAAAGTGGAGGGAAACTGCAAATCCATACTCCCTAGCAGACTTCATACACACTGTAAACTGTTTATGGATTGCTTCCAAACAAAAACAAACCAGAGAAGATGTTGCAACAATTTTTACTTCTAAATGCTACTTCTCCTACTCCTAATATAATAATCAAACATTATGGACATCAAGGAATCAGATCTCTCTTGATTTTCTCTCAAGAGTCAACTGGTCATGTTGGTGGCAGCTCATCTCTCTACCACAAAACCCCACATTTCTACAACTAACCCACAATCCCACTAGAACATAGATGCTCTCTCACTTGGAAGTTGGACAGAGTCTAAAAGTAGGATGGACATTTTTAAATGTTTTCTCATGAAATCTCAAAAGTCCTCTTATTCTTCATTCCCCAAAGCTCACACTACAACGTAGTACTCTCTTCCAAGAACCACCCATTGTCTCTTTCACCCAAGATTTCTAACACTTCAGAGAAGAGAACTCACTCCCACCATGACAGCTCATGAAACCCAACACACATCATCACTTCCCTTGAATTTGGTCCCTAATTGCAAATACTAAACCTCCTACTGTCCTTCTGAAATTCATGACGCAGCAGAAAGTCTAGTTTCAGTCAGAAAATAGAAGGTTCACAACCCCAACTATTCACAACACAAATACAGTAAAATACTCACAACTACACTTAGAGATAGAACTTAGCTCTTCAGTCATAAAATGCATGTGGTCTTCCTCCTGAAAACTCCTTCGTATACCCATTTGAGTTTGACCTCATCCTCCCGCTCCTCAAACACATCAACACCAATCCTTGCCAAAATTTGTGATTCACATCCCAATAAAAACTATGAACAATGCAACAAGAATTCCGCTCCATCACCAAGACCAGCTCACCTGCACTGCACTGTTGAAGAACAAACATCAAATGAACTAACCTGCAAAACAACAAAAGCACACCAAAAAGAAAAACAAGTATGACTTTCGATGTCCATTATTCCACATCATGCATAACTAATCTGTAATTTGTCTTCATTTGCCACCCATCAGAATTAGGGTTTTCATCATCATCCATGCTCATCCATAGAAAAATCCTAACACTATTTTCAAGTTACACTCCCATAAAATATTTGTTTTGTGTAGGTTAGAGCCTGAAGGCAAGGGCAAAAAGGATGGGATGAAACCCAACTCAACCTCAGGACAGGGTCCTGCAGTGAAGTTGCGATTTTTTCTCCTATGCCCCTGACTTCAACAGTTAGTTTTTTTCCTTTTTCCCCGCACCCCTTAAACCCCCTTCCTACCTACCACTTACCTCCCTTGTCCTTCTTGCTTCCCCTTTCTCATTCACTATTTTGTCCCTGACTCTCTTGTTTTCACCCTTTTTTTGTTTGTTTTTTTTTTTTTTTTATTTTTAAAAATTTTTTTTTTTTTTTTTTTTTTTTTTTTGTTTTTTTGTTTTTTGTTTTTTTTTTT
>Ga0116229_10006024_pt1 | contig 19631 bp, 11 predicted proteins | sample S1TSphgellanicum_3_FD_87313 | JGI IMG/M metagenome (GOLD analysis project Ga0116229, IMG submission 87313) | Host-associated microbial communities from peat moss isolated from Minnesota, USA - S1T2_Fc - Sphagnum magellanicum MG | ecosystem: Host-associated > Plants > Peat moss > Unclassified... | reverse complement strand
AAGGACACCCACAAAGGTGGAACAAAGTCTCAATGTGACATTTATTTTCGCCCCACCTGTTTTTCCAATGTAGAAAATCCATTACAAAATTTCCATGTGCTCCTTTAGCAAAGTTCCCAAAAATGGGCAGACCATTAAATACAAAAAAACTTGTATATGATTAATATAATATGATAGCTTGCACGAGTTATTGAGCCTGTGCTCATTACCCTGTGCTCCACTTGCACAAGTCCAAACCTTGTGCTTGGAATCAAAGACCCCCCCAGCTTGAAATCAAAAACCCTAGGCTATTGGGGCTTTGAAATCATGGGCTTGGGAAGTGAAAAAGGAAAATCTACCCATGCTAATGGAATCTAGCAAGGAATGATAAATTTCCTAGAGGCAAGAGTATGGTAAAAGTATGGCCCTTTTGCTATTCCATACCAATTGTTCCACTCCAGAATGCAGCAAGTTCAGTAGGGCGAGCTACTCTTCTGATAAGTGGTAAGGGGTTCTACTAGTTATGCTCGGATATTGCCCACCATTATCAATTCTCATCTCAATCTTGTTCTTCAATGTGGATACACAATGCAAATGAAATGATCCCCTAACCATCAAATTAGGGCACGTAAACATGATACATTTTTGTTCCTTCCCTTATTTTCCCCCTTGCCTAGGGATCAAAGCTTACATAAATGTGGCCATTATATTTCTCAATGACAGTACCCACACCTAATACCCAGGCCCAGCAAATAATGCTCACAAATTTTTGTAATCAATTACAAAAAGAAATGGGTTTTTCTAGGGCCTTACTACTAATTTCTGAAAACAACAGATGAAGATGATGGATGGATGGATGAATGAATTCTATATTAACACTTATCAACAAATGGTCATGAACAGAATTGGTAACAGACATCAAAAAAATCATTTGTCGGTCAAAGTTTCCAAAATAAGTGGTAGGTAAAGCTCCACACCTCAGGATTTATAAGAATAAGGGCCATGTGAGTCAAGTGGGGACCCTTATCCTGGTAAAGCCCATGGCCAAGGGCTTCTGGTAAAGCTCCTGGCCAAGGGCTTTACCCTGCCTAAATGAGCATTTCTCACCCCTATGTTGCCATGAAAACCCTTTCCATTCTTTTTTATAAGTTTGTGTTGTAGTGTCAAATGGATAGTAGCATCCTCATTACACTCACAGTGGTTTTCAAGTTAGTTCTTAGCTTGATAACTAACTTGATAATTAGACATTAGTCACCTTGCATGAAAAGTATTAGGGTAAATGAACCAATATCTTTTTTTGCAAACAAAAATGGACATCTTGCAAATTGATTGGGTTAATATGTGCCTTAATCTTGAACTTAAGTTTGGTATAAAAAAAGAACCCCAATGTCCAATTTTTTTGGGGCTAACTCAACCTAGGGTTCATATGATGCAATGTTTAATTTAAGTAGGATCTAGGTGTCAGTTAATTAAGGTTGGGTTTTTAATTAAACTTTTAAAGTCCCTAGTGACACTCAATTAGGGTCAAATGTTTGCTCTTGAGGTGGATAGTGGGTATCTCCATGAAAACAAAATGCAAAAATGTTGAAGCTAGGTTCTACATTATTTTTCATCCATTTTATCATTTACATTCAATTAGGTTCTCACATACTTATGATCTTTGTTGTCATTACTTGTCATTTTTAGCAATCAATTGATGTGAAGTGCAAGCCATTGGTAGTATAAGTTAAAGGTAGTATTATTTTTGTAAATCAAAATGAAATCTTGATGTGCTTTCAATAGCATAAAAAGGGCAAACATTTTGATACAATAATCAAATATATTAAATAAAATTGTCTCTATATTCCATTCCTAAGTCTATTCAATATATTTCAATATATTTATCACTATGTAATCACAAAGAACAATTATAAATTTGACTTTTTTTCCTCAAAAACCATTATAATTTTGGCTTCTTAGTAAATCATTATAATGATTTTTATAATTTATAATTATTTGATTTTTTTTAAAAACTTCAATAGTGAAGGACATCTGCACTTGGTGAATCGACGGTGGGAACAACTAGTTGCGTTTTGCAACAAACCTTGGCCAAACCCATTACCACCAATGTGGGCCAATTATTGAGAAAACACTTTGTTATCAACCTAGTTATTGATAACCTACAAGCCATTTATTGATTTTTTGAAAACCAATAGAGTATCTACTAATTGGGTGTTGAATTTTCAATTTTTAAAATCATGCTCAGATGATTGGAATTTCATCCACATAGGTTATCAATCCTAAAAACCTAAACATGTCTATGATAAATAATATACTAAATAAATAAATAAACCTTATAACCTATCTTACCATGTAATATAACTCGATGGTGGGTATTGAAAATCAACCCTTGAGCATAACCAATGGTTATTCCTAAAAAATAAACAAGTAAATTGATAATTGGGGGTATTGTTTTGACATTGAAATTGATATGGGTCTAATTTTTTATTAAATATTTTGGTAACCTACTTGGCTAGATACTTTAAAAAAGGAATAAATAAATAAAATTGGTAACCACCCAATGAATGATAACTTGCCCTACCAAGCTCGCCATGTTCTTAAATGGCCTATCCATAGTACATAGTATGTAGTGGTTTTCATGTGGCCTTTTTTGCTTCCTTTCAGTCCCCTTACAGGGCATAATGGACAAATTATCTTCTTTGATCTACTTTGACATAACCATTGTTCAAAATCCACAATGCCCATTGTGCAAGTCATGAAAAACATTATGTTATGGAATGTGCTAGTATAGGCCATTGTGCCGCACCTATGAGGAACTTTGGGCAAGCCAAAATTATAAAATGGGGCATAAGCACATTAAGCCCCCCAAAAAATTTTGTCACAAGTATAATATTTCTGCATTTAGTTTTTTTGGTAACATATGGAGATCACATATTGAATTTTTTTGTTCGTTTTAAGTATTTTTTATTTTAATTAGATTTAAATTAATCAATTTTTTTATAAACAATAAAATTAGAAAAACTTGAGTGTATGGAATATATATGTGACGAAATAATACCTATCACACAACATGAAAAATTAGATGTATACTTCTTGAAAACTAAAGTTGTGGATGGAATTTTTGATGAATTTTTTTTGTGATGGATGACATTGGTGTACTTAATTAAATTTAAGAGAATTAAGAATTCTAGATTTTTTGGTTGAAAATCCATTCAAAAAAATATTTATTACCACTTGTTTAGCAATAAATGAATAATAATGTATTCTTTTTAAGAAAAAACCACTACCATATGAAAGAAGAAGATATTTTACATGTGGGGTTTCCATTTTTTTTTCAATTTTCTTTTATTTGGTAATGTTTCATGAATCACAAACATGAGGCCCTATGGTCGTCAAAAACTATAAATTATATATCTTGCGTACATTGATTCTATCTAATTCTCTTCATCTAGTTATTGGATCAAAATTAACTTTTATTTCCAAAATATTTTCATACAATTTTTTTTTTATTAATTTTTATGTTTAGAATAGCCAAAGGATGTCATCATGATTTTAACTTACTATGTATCATGTTAATAATTATACATCATTTTTTTGGTGAAAAATGATTCACCCTTAGTGTACCTTCACAAAATGGCATGTACATAACATTTTCAATAATACATTAATTTATTCTAGTTGCCTAGTAGTGTCAACTTCTATCACTTGTTTGGGTAGCCTCTACTTGCCTTTTAAGTTATATTAGTTTTGTCTTTCTCCTTGTAACAATTTTTTTTCCATTTGTCCCCCCACAACAACAACAAATAAACTTGAACAAATTATGCATCTCCAATTATAATGTTTTGGCACTAATGATTTCATTTAGTACTCACATAGATTTGGCAACTCCATAGACAATTGATCAATGTGAGTACTAAATGAAATCACATGGATCAATTGTCTATGGAGTTGCCATGTGAACAATTGTTGCAAGAAGAATCACGATGTAAACAAAAAGTGCAATTTAACCACAGTACAAGACACAAAAGATTAATTAGTAAGGGTGTTTATTATAAGTTCAAAAGGTTTGTAAAGTGGAGAAAGTTTAAGAATGAGAAGTACAAGAAGAAAGGAGATTGCTGCAATTGTGGCACCAAAGGCCATATTGCAAAAAAAAAATGTCACAAGTAGAAACAAGATGAGAAGAACAAATTCAAAGGTTTTTTAAAAGTAGCCAAAACAAGCAAATTTGAACTTCTTGTGATTGCTTTATCTATTTTTGCAATTTGCAAGGATGCACGATTTGTTGATTCTAAAGCTTCACAACATTTAATCTTTCAAAAGGAAGTATTTTCAACCTTTGAAGAGTTTACTTTGAGTCATAAAATACATCTTGGAAACAATAATACAATTGATGTATGTGGGACAAGCACCATTGTTTTCAACTTGCCAAATGGGATTTCCAAGTGTATTAGAGATGTTTGTATGTTCCAAAGTTAGCAAAGATTGTGTTATTGATTCGTTAGTTAATAGAACAAGGCTTCAAAATGGAATTTGAAACTACCAAATGTTGGTTGAAGACTTTTGATTCAAACAAGGTGATTGTTGAAGCTATTCAAAAAAGAAGGTTACATAAGTTAGCTAGGGTTGCTCAATCTTTAATTATAAAATGTAGCACCAAAATTAAGAAGAATGACTTGTGGCATGAAAAACTCAAACATGTCTTTATACAAGCTTTAACAACCATGGACAATAATAACCTTGTTGAAAACATGGATCTTAATGGAAATTATGATTTAAGTTTTTGTGATGGATGTGTGTAAGTAAACACCATCATACCCCATTTCCTTGGAGTGGGGGTTTTTGTGAAAGGCAATTCTTGGGCTTGTGCACATAGACCTATATGGTCCCATGATAATAACATTTCATGAAAGGGCAAAGTATTTTCTAACCTTTATTGATGATTTTTTTAGGAAGACAATTTTTTTATATCATGAAGATTAAATTAGGAGTGTTTGATAAGTTTAAATTTTTCAAAGTTTTCAAAACTTTGAAAATCAAATCAAATTGGAAAGAAAATCAAGGTGATTAAATGTGATGGAAATGGGGAATTTAACTTTAAAAATTTTAATGCATTCTGCAAGGAGAACAACATTATGAAACAAATAACCATTCCATACACACTAGAACAAAATGGTGTAACTAAAAGGAAGAATTGAACACTTGTTGAAAATGTGCGATGTATGTTGCAACATATGAGGTTGGATCATAAATTATGGGCAAAAGTAGTGGAAATTGTAACATACATTTAAAATCAAATCCTTACAAGGCAATTTCCAACATCACACCAAAAGAAGCTTAATGTGTCCATACAAACCTTCCATAAGTCATTTGTGTGTTTTTGGTTATGTTACATTTATTCATGTGCCAAAAGAAATAAAGACAAAGATTTCAAAAGTGTCAAATGCATATTCATTAACTATTGTGAAAAGATTAAGGGGTATAAATTATACAACCTTATAAACCAATATGTTATCATCAATTATGATGTTATTTGACACACTCCCAAGCTCCTTGATAGACTCAAATATGAGTTTAAGGTGAAAACATCGGAAGGATAAGGAGTTGAGGCAAGCTCCTTGGTTCGCAACACTTTTGAGGTAAAGGAGCGTGTTGGAGCTCTGGGATGGGGATTAGAAAAAGTGACAAGCAATTTTTCTCACATGGACTTACACAAAACTAAACAACAAGTTGGTTAATGCGTAGTTGGAGCACTTTTGGTGCACAGACGAACCATGGGCACACATGGACTCATAGATTCACCATGGCCCGAATTTGAAGGAAGCCACCACCTTCCCCCTTATGATATTCTCTATGCTTGACCATGGGGCCAGCACCTAAATGTCATTTTGTCCCAGGATTCCCAAGTTTGAGTCTCAAAATTTTCGAAATTGGAACCCGCAACTTTGGAGGCCCATCACTTTGTGTGCAAACCTCTAATTGAGATGAGGTTTGAAGAAAAGTTGTAGCCCTCATCGAGAGCCTTCCAACGATATGTGACAATCCATCTGCACATAAGGAAATCAGGGCGATTCCCGACTTTTAGTGGTTAGGAATTAAATTGGCAATTTGACTTTCGGCCTTTTTTTTGGCCATAACTTATGTTAGAAGTGCCCAAATGGGTCATGCGAGCCTATTTAAAACATCTACATTCCAAAAAAATTCCACCAATATAAAGACCTCTTCAATCCAATGAATTTTGACCCCTGCAATCGCCCTTTGAAGATTTGAGAGTCCATCAAGACTCCAACTCCCAAAGTGGGAATGGGAAGTCATTTGGGAATGTGGGGGTTCATTCCCTCACACTTTCCTACACTCCTGGGAGCATGACATGTGACTCCCGAGCTTCACTCTTGGCTTGTACCTTTGCCAACCCTTACCTTGGTTGCGAGCCCAAGGCAAGGGTTGTGTCATAATTTTTTAAGAATCTAAAAACATTATTGAGGAAACAATGGTTTCAAGGTTGGATTATGGATTAGAATAGATGGTTCTAAAGTAATAACTAGAAATGGAGGATGAAAGAATTCTTCAACATGTGCAAGAAAATCCAACAATGGTTGAAAAAAATGTGAATCATTCTTTTTTTTAAAAATTTATTGATGTTGATATTCCCCATTCTTTCATGGAGGGTTTGAATGGTGAAAACTCACAACATTCGAAAAAGGCCATGGATTTTGAATTTTAGTTTTCACAAGACAATAAAATGACAATAGTCATAAATAATCGAGTTGCAAATGAATCTTCAAGCTCAAATATAATGCCAATGGCTCCGTGGCAAAACATAAGCCTCATTTGGTGGCCAAGGGATTTACACAAGTTGAAAGTATTGATTTCAATGAAACCTTTTCCTTAATTGCATGAATGGAATCAATTCAAGTTGTACTTGCAGTTATAGCCATTGAATATCTTGAGGTGCATCAAATGGATGTTAAAATTACCTTTTTGAATGGAGATATTTCAATGAAAATAAATATGCAACAACCAAAGGGCTTTGTGGTCAAAGGTAAGGAGAATGTATAATATGTAAGCTTTAAAAATCCTTGTATGGTTTAAAGCAATTTCCTTGTGAATGGAACCACAAGATTAATGCATTTTTTCATCTTAGGAATTTGAAAAGAATTTACTAACCACAATGTTTATTTTAAGAGAGTTTAAGAAAAATTTTATGTCATCATAATTTTGTATGTTGATGATCTGATTTTGACCTCTATAGACTTGACTTTGTTGAAAGAAACAAAGGATAATCTCTCAAAGAAATTTGAAATGGTGAACCTAAGTGAAATCTAATGTTGCTTAAGGATACAAATAAATCATGTTCAACAAGAGCAAACATTTTATTTGAACCAAAAAAAGTACATTGATTAGAAGTGTATTGAGGCAATTTGGAATGGCTAAAAGTAAGCTAGTACGAATACCCTTTATGACCAGTTGTAAACTTTTGAAGGATATGGGTTTTCAAAGTGATGTAAATTTTGGAACAATGTGACCTATCCCAGTTCAAAATATTATTAGAAGTTTCATGTATGAAATAGTATGTATAAGATTTGATATTGCACACTAGGGAGTGGGGTTGTAAGCCAATTTATGGCTAATCTTGGGTAATCACATTAAAATGTAATGAAATAGAAATTTTTTTTATCTAAAAGGCACAATGGATTTTTGTCTATGTTTCAAGGAGGTTATTATGGGCAAGGTGCATTCTAATGAAGATGTTACCGTAGGTGAAACTATGCACGTTTCAATAAAAACGTAAACCATGACCAAGGTTCCAATGGGAACATGTGAGGCCAAACACATTTTAAGGAAAATGTACACCATAACCAATATTTTGAAAGGAACAGGAAGGGCCAAGCACATTCTGACAAAAATGTAAACCATAGTTAAAGCCAAGCACATTTTGAAAGAAACATTAACCAAAGCCAAGGTTTTAATAGGAATATGAAGGGCCATATGTGTTTCAAAAAGGACATTTATGATAGCCAAGAAATTAATATAAACAATATGGGCCAAATGCATTCCAAAATAAATGTTTAGCAAAACTAATGTCCCCAACATTGGGGATTATGATATTGTTTATGGAAGCACGCAAATGTTTGCTAATTGTGATGCAATTTGGGCTAGCAATATGGATGATCGCAAATTCACATCAAGTAATGTTTTCTTATTAAAAAATGGTGCATCAACTAAAAAAGCAAACTTCTATTGCTATGTCATCAACAAAAATTTTAAATATGGCAACTCACAAGCAACTTCACAAGCAATGTGGCTTTCATCATTTTTTGGGAGCATTGGTATTTTATAGATGAAACCCATTGTCATATATGATGACAATTGAAGTTGTATATTTTTATCAAAGAATCCAATCTTTCATGCTTGCATGAAACATATCTTTATTCATCATCATTTGGTGCAAAAGAAGACTAAAGGAGGCTTTGTTAAGTTGATGTATTGCAATGTGAAGAATATGGTCGCATATGTTTTGACTAGGGAACTTTTTATTAACAAGCATGAATATTTCTAACATTTGATGGGTGTGGGTTAAGTGTGTAACTTAAAAATTCATTGAATGGAGGTGTTGGATATCAACTTCAGACCAAATTACTAAAGTTATTTTTATCAAGCTATAGTTACTTGAAATATGTGTGTTACATGCACATACTTTTTTTGAGACTATAGGATATGTTAAGTAAGTTTACTTAAATAGTTTTAGTTAAGTTTAGCATGAATATTTCAATGCAAGTGATCATTCATTCCAATTAAGGAGAGGTGACATGTGTGTGAAATAATGGTCTTATGCATGTGCATGCACTTTTAGGGTAAGTAACATCTACATGGAGATGTTCATCTCCTATTCAAGAATAAATGAAAGCTCAAGGGTGTATCATAGGTTTGTAGCAACATGTATGTGATCTTAAGGTTGGATGGAGAGCTTGATGTAAATCAGTGTTTGTATGGTCTCTAATCTCTCATTGATCTGTTGTCAATTTCCAACAATATTTACAAGCTGCATTTCAAGAGGTAGCTAAACTATAGGACGATTTGTGAAGTTTCATACTTTTCTCTTTGGACTGTCGCCAAACTTGGCTAATTCCTCTTGCGGAGGATTACCTCTGTGGCTAAGTCACAAAATTGAAAAAAAAATCCTGCTCCAATGTTCTAAGAACTAAAACCTACAGGAAACCGGTTAACCAGGAACCCTAACCCAGAATTGGTAATCAGTGGCTGGTTTGGAAATTCCCAGGAGTCAGCAAACATAATTTTCAAAGAACAAAAGAGTCAACCAGTGTTATGCACTTATTTGATTTTTTTAATAACCAGTGGTTTCGGTTTCTTAAAATGTTCAGAATCAAACAACTATTTCTTTTGAACAAATCAGAATCAGAGAACCATTGCCTTCGGTCCTTTCAGAAACATCAAAGAATCCACAGTTTTCATGAAAAACTCAACACAAGATTGATGGTTTTTAATGCAGATTTTTGAATATTTGAATTTTTTTTGAGAATCAAGCTTCTATACGAAAACTGGTTTTGTGAGTTTTTTCACATCTGTTGAGTAAGTGGGTATATATACCCAAGTTGATAACTGGTGAGCATCTCTGCCAGAATCTAATACTCACATGACACTGAAGTCAAACAACATAATTTTCCAAAGGATCTGCACAATGAGTATGGCGTGCTTTAAAGAAGGGCTATTAGCTGAGGAAAAAAATGGTGTCAACCATGTCTCGGAATAGAATATGCATGCAGCCAATGATTGACTAAACATACACCCAAGAGGGTTGATCTTTTTCCGTTTTGGGTGAGATGGTGAGGAGAGGTGGGGAAGTGGGGGAGGGGGGCAGAGTGCACGAGGATGGATTTTTAAATTCGTATGTTCCCTTCATGTTCCCATACGTTCCCAATGATGTTCCCAATGTTCTCAATGGTACCTCCTGATGTTCCCTAAGTTCCCTTTTTTTTCCTCAAGGGTGTTGCTAATCGCACCTCACTTCATCTCATAGCCTTTGCCCAAAGTTCTCCACTTCTCGCCTGTATAGGTGAGTCAAAGGGGAGGCACTTCATCCTCACATAGAAAGTGTTATTTTATGTGAGCCTCTCAAATATCAGTCTTTTTTTATGATGGACCAATCAAAATGGCCAATTGCAAAAACAAAATAAGACTTGGGAGGGAGCTCAGCTAATAAATAGAGAGGTGACACTCTGAAATAATGTCAACACATGATGATGGCAATTGTCAACATGGATCAACATGTTTTTTAATGAATTTTTGTATGCAGCCAAAATCCATAGGAAGATGTAAAAAGAATGGCTGAATATAGAAATATGTAGCCAAATTTGGCTATAAATCAAATATGAAAGACATATCTTTAATCATCCTTTTATATTTTTGGCCACATACTAGAAGACCATATATACAAAAACGTTGATTTTTTTTTGTCTTTTTTTTCCTGAATTTTGGCGATAGAACTTACAGTGTATTTTCTTGTGGGCAAATTTTTGCATTGTGGTGATCCCCAAAACAAATCCAATGTCACAGAGGGTAGAAAGGATTTTTTTGCGAAAAAATGTGCCAAAGTCCCAAAAATTAGAGGGAAATGTTTCTGAATACACCCCACTTAGACAAATGGGTTCTAGCAGGTCACCAAAATATAGGAGCATTCTTAAAGTTTTGTATCCTTCCTCTCTTGCCTATAGCCAAAATTTTGACTTATTCCTCTTGTGGAAGATCACCAAATTCACATGACAAATAAAGGAAGCAAAAAAAAAAAAAAAACATAACATAACATAACATAACATAACATTGCATTGGATAGAATAAAAAATCACTTCATTTTCAAACTTTTCATTTTTTGTCCACTTCATGGAACATTGTGGAAATCTTCACTTTTGGACTACATTTTGTGAGGATTATTTTGTCAAAGAATCATGAGCTACACCAAAGAAACCGCGTTTCTATTGAAAACGAGACGGGTAGAATGCCTGAATCAATGGGGGGAAGTAACGCGTCACTTTGAACGTGAAGCATCGCCTGTACTCAGGCCCTTCTCATATACAAATTGTCTACCTAATTACGAATCTACTTACCCCCCAAATCTACTTACCCTACAACACTCCAGAGTCCAGTCTCCGACGTTTTGGTTTCCTGGCAGATGCAGATTGCAAATCCTTGAGTAATTTGAAGAGTCATTCAAGAATTGAAGTTCACATGTTGAAGAATTGGTGAACAACATCTCGTTTTTATTTATTTATAATTTTTTTTCCTTAGAAGAAATTTGGTTCGAGAAAGCACGCCCAAGAAATTTGCATCCTTTTTAATTTGTTGTTGCGATGCAAATTCTTCTTGCACTTGAAGTGGGGTATTTCTTAGGAGCTTTTGATGTTTGTAGTGACATGGAAAATATGAGTATGAGGAGGAAGTCCGTTGTCAATATGTTGAAGGATTGAAGAACACCCAATTCTTTTCTTCTCAAAGAAATTTGGTTTTGAGAAACCAAAAATAAAATTGCATTCCTTTTGTTGTTTGCAGAGAGGAAGGATTGCTGATCGATGGCCCAAATCCCTGTTTTGTCAAGGCAGCGGTTTTGTGTTGAAGAAGAAAAAAAATTGCATGAGCTGCCATTGAGTAGTAGTACTACTACTCTGGAAACTAATAGCAGTTTAGGGATCACAACAAGATCGCATGTGCCCCCACAAGAGGAGGAGAGGCGGAATGCTGTTGCAATTGAAGTAGTTGCGGATGATGATGAGGAAGAGGAGGAGGACGAAGAAGATGTGGAGGCGGTCTTTACCAGTTTTGCAAATCCAAGACCCACATTCAATGTTGTGGCCTTGGGGAAATCTGCTTCACAAGAAACCAGTATCAAACCTGTGAAATGGTGGTCAAGAATCCAAGATAGTTCGTCTCTTTTGTACTCTGCTCTTAAATTTGTGGCCGCTCTGCAATTCCATTTGGTTTTTTTCAATTGCAAACACTCTTCGAGTTTATTTGAAACTGCAGGATCTGATGAGCATTGAACCCTAATACACCAACATGATGCAGAAGAAGTCTTCTCATCTGTTTTGGTTTTTTGAGCAATTTCTTTGTTTTCTCCTTCTTGGCGAATATTATCCCTTTTTTTGTATGGCACTTTGTGTGGTAATCTTCTCCTGCAAAGTTCAAACCTTTGACTCTTCATCGATCACAGTACACACAGCTAGTGCAAGACAGAGTAAAGCTTTGTTTTGTGTAACTCGGGGAAGCTGGGTGATCACACAGGCTGGGTAGGCATGGAAGACAAGCTTGTACAGTGGTTTGGACTTGAGCAATCAAAGTACCAGTGGGCCATCGATGAATTCATGGACCATCAACTTGTGAGCTTTTCCATCATGATCTTCTCTCTTGCTTGCATGTTAAGATGAAATTTCCTTTTGTAGATCCAACAGGATATTATACAGGGACTTGAATATCTATGTGCTCACATCCCAAGTCCACAAGAATGCTATGCTATGTAATTAATCCCCAGATCTTTTATCCAGAGTGGAGATAACCAGAAACCCGCAGTTCAATGTGTTGAAGAACTTCATTTACAGCAATGGCAAGAGCAAGCAATGCAGGTATGGCCATTCTGTCTCCATATATCAATGTCCCCGAGTTGTTGAAAGTGTAGAGAATTTGTCTTCTTCGGACATGAGAGAAACTCACCTTATATCTATGAAATTGCAGAGAATTAATCTACACAACAAAATGAAGTTAAACATGACAATGAGTGAAACCCATGGTCCTGTTTTTCAAACTCATCTTGTATGCAGCCAAGAAGCTTGTCCTGTATATTACAGTCTGGGCTTGAATTTGCAGTTGGGTGTGTGCATCAACTGAGATTCATCCAGGACATAAAACAATATAGTCAGATGGAACCTTGCACAGTTGCAAAAGTAGTCTGCAATCCCATCTCTCCATTGGAAAATCACAAGTCCCTTCAGCTTCCTAAAGATGGTACAAATAAAGAGCATAATAGGTTTGATACTGTGAAAGGGGTCCTTATCAGACCCAACCAAGCTATCCAGGTTCTCTGCTGTTGATGCATACGAAATGAGCATCATCTTGATCTCATGATGGATTGAATTGAAGATCTGGTCAAGTTTTGCAGATCGGCTGAAATATTAAACACACTATTCAATCTTGAAATTTGAAAAGAAGCAGGATCAGGGTTCCTATTCAGACCCTTCTCTATGCTACCAAGGTTGCAGAGACAGACAGAAAGTCACTTCAGGGTTCAGAGCTGTACACATCATTTTTTCAGTGGTGTACAATGTGGTGCAAGCAACCATCTGATGACTTTTTGTTTTACTCCCCAGCAGCGGAACCAGCAGGACCTACCTGCATCATTCACCCCCCCACAAAAGGACGAAGATGTATCAAAGTGACACCCATTACTTCTAAACAATGGCGAATTAATTTCACATTTGCAATTTCAAAAGAAATGAGTTCTCTTGGAGGCCAACAAACTGTAGTTGTGCAAGTGGCTTGAAAGTAGTGTATTCAGTCTCACAAATAAAACCCATTTAGAGATTTATGGCTGTTAATATGTTCCTCAACACACTTTCCAGTTCTCTGGGCACAGAAAAAACTGTCTTGCAATGTCTCTTGTGTTGTGTACAGTCTTCTATGTGCAGCTGCTGCCAGTCAGATGATGCTAAAAGTAAATCCTGCAATTCCAACAAGCAATTGCAATCTGATCATTTTAACTAATCTGCCACAGGGCTGTTTGCACTCACTCTGATCTTACCTTTAGGGTTTAGGGTTTATTTATGCACACTATTGCACTTGAGGAAGAAACAATTATAACTCTAAATTAGTTCAACACAAAGTGCTGCTATTCCTTAAGTGTGCATATAAGTTTGTGGAATGAATTGTTGGATTCAAATCCACAAAAATTACCAGGTGTTGAAGAACCGAACAGAAATTGCAGATTCTGCTTGTGTTAGAATGGAATTGACTCCAATGATTCATCCAAGCAAACAAAGATATATAGCACTATTTGCTCATGGAATTGTAGCCTGTTGCTTGAATTACAGTCTACCCATGTTAGTGCCACCTTGCAAGTTTCATACAAGAAAAGGAAAAACTATCAACCAAAGCACACACAATTTGCCTCCATTTCTATTATAGTTGACTAGTTGCAAAGGGAACCTAAAAGTGAGTTTATATTAGAGCATTCAAGCTGCAATCATAATAAAAATGAGTCATTAGCAACAAGGTTGAAGTCCTTACCCAAGGGGTGTCTGCATGATATAGTGTGGATCTAAAGGAATCACAATTTAATAGTTTTCACAACAACTCATTTTTTGTGTGGCTTTCTAAATATGTGGAAGAGACTTTGTGATGGAAATGTGCAATTAAAGGTGGATAACATTTTAAACTCTCGTTATGTTATGAAATTAGTGCACATATGAACAATTCAATTGTCGTTCAAAATACATTTCTAAATTGTAATTGTTCGTCACAACGTACACTTAAAATGACTAAGAAATATTAGTTTCTATGGGAATTTGTTCCAAAAAAAATTCAAATACAAATAAACCACAAAGAACAATAAAATTTTCATTAAAACTTCATGTTGTAAAGTTGTGAAGTCTAGATTAGATGATACATAAATTTTTGAGTTCAAAACATGCTAATAAAAGTCAAAAAAGTTTTGAAAATCTTTGAAAATTTCAAACTATATTAGATATGTTTTTATTTTGTCATTTTAAAGTTATGGTAATCATTCCAACTTATGTTAAATGATTGATATGAATGTTGAGGAATTCAAATTTAAAATTCATTAAATATAGTTTTAGGTTAAACTTAGGTAGTTTGATGAGATTTGATTAATTAAGTTAAGTTAGATAGCTTAGATTAACACTATTGTTGGGTGGTTTCCATAAAGAGACTTAATTTTCATCTCAATTTTCAGTCTAGTTTTCAAGTTGAAAACCATTATGTACTGCACTTTAAATTTTTAAATACCCATACCAAGTGTTGCATATTTATTCTACATATATTTTTCATCATCTTTGAAATGGGACACCCTTGCACCCATTTACCTTTGATTTTCATGTAAAAAATCTTTCAAAAATTGCAAACATTTTTGTGTTTTAATCGCTAATTATTTTGACAAAAATGTTAATAGATGTGAAAAAAATTGAAATGTATACTTAAACTTTCCCTTTGACCATTGAAAACTAAATGATATTCACCACAAAGCAATTGGATGCTGTCTAAATTTTGATCCAAAATATTTGGAACATCCTAAAATTCTGAAATCTAAAAATAAAAATCTCGAAACATTTTATTTTTTTCCTACCCTAATTCCTTTCAAGAGTTGAAGGCATGACACAATCACCAAGAAAATCCTAAATTCTTAATTATGTTAAACAAAAACTTAAGAGAAACTTGAAATTAAAATAAATGAAATCACATTTAACTTTCAATGATGAATTTGAAAAATAAATATTTTGAATTACAATAATTTCGAAATAAATAAATATAAAGCTACGAACATAATGAACGTGCTAAAAATGAGTAAACATTAAATCTCTTTAGAAAAAAAATATTTGAAAAAAGGAATGAAAACCTTTCAATCTTGGTTTTTATTCAAATTCTTCCCTAAATAGCTTGTGTTTTAGTACCATGCAAAGAAACAAGGAGAAAAAAATACATTCATAAAAATTAAAATTTATAATTACATAAACAATGTAATGAAACAAAATTTTATTACAAAATACATATGCAAATCATTATAATACCCACATTTATGAAGCTCAAGTTATAAAAAGCTTCTCCTAAAACTTGAATGTGAAATTAATGGGGAAGGCATTCATTCAAACTTAATAAATAAATTCAATGGTTAATATGTAAAATTGTATATTAGAAAAATTCAAGGATTTCATATTAAAAAGTTATGATGAACTTTAACCATAAAAAGTATGCAAATGAAATGTCAAAACTTTTGATGCCTTTAAAAATGAACATCATCATTTATATTCAATTCAATTCACCAACATTTGAACACACATTAATAATTTTCACTTTAGTTTTTTTTTTAAAATTATATTTATGTCAATATATATTTTTTGGATAGCTATATCTTTTTTTCATCGTCTATTTGGATTTTTTTTCATTTTAATAACAATTTTGACTTTTACAAAACACATCCTACCACTTAACAATTTAGAAAACTAAAAATTCTTTCTAGATGTACACATAAGCATAACATTAAACTTTAGTCACTTCCAATGAATGAAACATTACATAAGCATTATCAACAATTCTTTTATTTTAAACTTAAATTTAATTTCTTGATAAACTAAAATTATATGTGAAAAATATAATGCCTATAGATGTTTTTTGAAAGATGTAATGTATATTGAAATATGTGTATATAAAAAATTGTTGATACAACATACACCAAGATTAATATAGGAAAAGGCATATTGGAGAAAATTTTATTGTTTGAAATGTTAGGACACACATTATCATGAATAAAACAAAAAATGTGCAAAATTAATTCAAAACAAGTTTAGTATCAAAAGATGAAATGAAATTTTAATTGAAAATGTTTTCAAACATATTCAAAAGGAATTTAAACTTTATTACTAAATATTATAACATCATATTTTTATAATAATTTTTCTTCCAATTTCCTTGTTTAGATCTTTCTTATGAATATACTATAAAATATCAATAATATTTTCTTGACATGAAACATCAAATTCATCAAAAATCCAAAATATATACATGCTCCAACTAGTAAAATTTTAACACATCCTTAAGTGTACATATCCTTTACTTATCAATAAAATTGTGATTTCTTTTGTAAAACTAGACTTTTCACTAATGTCATAGAAGAATGAATTTGAATTCACATTGTTGGATAACCCTTATGTGTTTCTACAACAAGAATCTTCAATTGTATCACTTCATACTATATAGGTTTAAAGTGTATTATCCCATATTTACACAACTCCAAATGCTTCAAATGCCTTTCCAACTTGACTTATTCAAATTTTTATTCGAACTCAGTCATATTACAAGGTAACATGTAATCCATTTTCAAAAAATTGATGTTTGTTGTACTCCATGTGCTTGTTATATTTAATCTACACAATACAATATATGTCCCAAATTTTGATATCTTCCATATTGTAATATCAATATATATTCATTAAAATTCTAAGTGTACATTTTTAGTATTATAAAATATTTTTTAATTTAATGTACAAGGGATATTTGTCAAATTCAATGGGCTTAATAATAATCTATTATCACAAATTCACAAGTCAAATGCTTTAGTGAAATCTACCATGTGAAAAACTTGAAGGTAATCATACATAAGACATTGAAAAGATGAAGTAATTATACAATCTTAACTTCAAAATAGATTATGCAAATTGAAAATGCATATGAATGTTTTCTATTAATGCTATAAATGCAACCACGGTTGATAGGCATATCATGGTTGGTAGGCATATCATGGTTACACATGTTCAATCCAAATCAAAGTGTCCTATACTTTACCAAAGGATTCAAAGCTTGAACAATTATACATGATACTTGTTTGAAACAACATTTTAAAAATTGATTATTATCCTCAACTTTTTCATCCATCATTTTACTATTCATATTCAGGATTTTTTACACTATCTTTAGAATAAAATCATCGACCACATAGTAAAAAGATCCATCTATACAACATAAACATGTTCAAATCATAATTTACAAAAACATTTCGTCTTTTCATATCCCACTTGTGTAGTGAGGTGAATTTATCTAAGGTCTCAAATCGCTTCAATTTCACACACAAAACATTCAATAGTTTCTACCTTGGAGTAATGGCCCAAGTAGATACAGCAATTGGTATAATATCTTTTACATTCTATAGCACCTTCTTATAATTTCTTGTAGACTTCATATAAAAATTCTCTTTCTACGACCATAAATATTTGATAGATTAGAAAATTGTGTCCAAGACTCCAAGATGAACATTGAACTCATTCTCAAAAAGAAAATTTAACAACTTAAAAGTTTGTGATTCCATCTTCCTTCAAAAGAAAAGCAAATTTTCCAAAAATTACATGAACTTTGATAAGAATGATTAACCATTTTGATTCTTCTCATGTCCAAACTTGAACATGCTTAAACAAGTTGCCAACATTTCCTTGATTATGCTCACACAGTGTTCAACATGCTCACAAAGTATCAGACCATCACCTTCATCATGAAAAGCAGTGACAAGCTGCCATGGCTCCCCACTAACTTCATCAGCTCTTGGCAATGTGTCTGTAAGAACTAAACAATGTGCACAAAGTTTTGGGGCAAACCTCTATACAGAAAACTGAATCCTGGGTTTCTGTCACAATCCCAGCGCAGCAGTCCAAGAGTCAGTCATGATTTTGGCTAGCCATCAACAGACATAGATGTGGAATATACACAATCCAACCAGAACTGGAAAAACATGGGCAGTCAAGCTCTGCTTACATCCAAGCAAATGAGATTAACTCCAACTAAGGAGGAGAATTACGATCAAATGCACTGTTACAGTAGTGACAGTCTCTGACCTCTATCAAGTGACCATCACCAGCAACATGGATGGATGTGACTAACTACCATCACTTCCCACAGACACTCTCAATTTCCAACAGCAGGTATAGGTTGATGACAAACAACTTCCATAACAAGAAGTGCAAAGACCATAATGCCAACTGGCAGAGAAACCCAAAAGGAAAACAATGAAGAGAAAGGTACACAAAGGAGGCAAAGTAAAACTGAAAACCAAAAGGAAGGATGAGGTCAATGTAAAGAAGAGAAAAGAAACTGAATTCACTTAGAACAGAATATGATTGAGATAATAAGTTGTGTGGAGTACACATATCTGTGAGATTGCAGAGAAAACAAGACAATAACACATTGAAGGTAACTCTTGTGTCAATTCCAAAGAAACCAAAAACAAACACAACAAGAACAAGTGCAGTCATAACATTCATCACAAATGTCAGTAACTAGATGCCATTACTCCTAATGACTTCATCAGCTCCACACAGTGAAGGGGATAAATATATTATCATCTGCTCACAATTCAAAAATGCTGAGTTTCTGTTGCATTTCCAGAAGCAACAGTAAGACTTTAGTCAAGATTTCAGCTGCCATTCAACAGACTAATGGTGGAACATGTACAAGTCAATCAGACAATTCTTGAGTCCAGAAAGCATGACATATTGCACTTAAAAATTGAAGAGGCATACTATTGGCATGTTGACTCAAATAATCTTCTTGGTCATTAACATATCCTTTGGACCTGTCACAGCAAAAAGAACTGTTTTTTGTCAGATGCATAATACAAAGCTCACACCTATAAATTTAGAATGAGGTGGGTACTTCAAAAGTAGATGTGTTAATATCACCAGTTAATATTCACGATATGGGAAAAGGTTACTTCCATTCAGTCTTGTCTCAGCACTTATACAATGATGTGACCACCTATTCTGGTTATGACATCATACAAACCTGTTACTTCATCTTCTTATATGTGCTAGGTAAAACACCATATGAGCACAATGTCAATACAATTGGTGTTTCTGCCATCAGAAGAGCTT
>Ga0116229_10006021_pt1 | contig 19634 bp, 15 predicted proteins | sample S1TSphgellanicum_3_FD_87313 | JGI IMG/M metagenome (GOLD analysis project Ga0116229, IMG submission 87313) | Host-associated microbial communities from peat moss isolated from Minnesota, USA - S1T2_Fc - Sphagnum magellanicum MG | ecosystem: Host-associated > Plants > Peat moss > Unclassified... | reverse complement strand
TAAAAAAAAAAAAAAAGGAAAAAAAAAAAAAAAAAAAAAAAAAAAAAAAAAAGTTAAAGTATGTTCCTTAGCTTGCAACACTTCAAGGGTAGAGAGGGGCATGCTAAAGCTCCGAAATGGGGATTAGGACATGTGACAAGCAAATCAATTATTCATGTGAATCTACACAAACCAAATAACAAGTTGGTTGGTGCATAGTTGGAGCACTTTTGGTGCATGGACAAACCACCAGCATACATGGACTCATAAACTCACCACGGCCTAAACTTGAGGGAAGCCACCACTTTCCCCTTTATAGTATTTTCTATGCTTGGCCACGGGGGTTGCATCCAAATGTCATTTTGTCTCGGGAGTCTCGAAATTCTCAAACTTGGAACTTCCACCACTTTGGAGGCCCATAACTTCTTTTGTAGACCTCTTATTGAGGTGAGGTTTAAGGACAAGTTGTAGCCCTTGTCAAGAGCTTTTCAAAGATATGTGGCATGCCACCTGCACACAAGTATATTAGGGTCATTTTTTACTTTTAGTGGTCAGGAATCAAATTGGCACTTTCACTCCTGACCTTTCTTTCGACCATAACTTATGTTATAAATACTCAAATGAATCATGAAAGCCCATTTTAAACATCTAGGTTTCAAGATCTTTCTAATAATATAATGAATTCTTCTATCCAATGAGTTTTGACCTTTGAAATCACTTTTTGAAAATTTGGAAGTCCATCAAAACTCCAACTCCCAAAATGGGAACCCACTCGGGAGTGTGTGGGCTTATTCCCTCACACTCTCCCACATTCCAAATAATGTGAATGTGATTCCTAGGCTACATTCTCAACCCACACCTTTGCAAGCCTTTGCCTTAGTTGTGAACCCAAGACTAAGGTGATAACATAGTGGAATAAAATTGTAAACAATCACATTTACAATTTCTAGTTTTTAGTGATTATTTTGTTTTGAAATTTGAAATTTGTAATATTTTTAATAATTTTTAAAGATTTTTTTGTGTCATGTTGATTTTTGATTTTTATAACAACCTTTTCATCAAAAGAACTTGAATTAATAATTGTTTTATATTAGTATAAAGATGTCAAAAATAGTCACAAGGGGTTTTAAGAAACAATTAGGATTAGAAGTACCACAAGGTACATTCACAAAATAAAGAACCAAGGGTGCACCCTTAGCAAGGACTTTGGTGTTTGTTTAATTTTGAAAGATTCTTGGTATATACTAAGAATATTCCATTTGAAAGTTGCAAAAAATGATAAGAAAATCATTTTTTGACTCAAAAACATGTTACATTATACTTCTATGTGAATGTGTTTTAAAAATATTTCTAAAATTATGTCATTTTCAAAAATGTGATGCACTCCTAAGCTCTTTGATAGACTCAAATGTGAGTCCAAGGTGAATTAGCGGAAGGATAAGGAGTTGGGCACATTCCCTAACTCGTAGCACTTCGAAGGTAAAAGGGCGTGCTCGAACTTTAGGATGGGGACTAAGATGAATGACAAATGAGTCAATTATTCACACGGATCTATACAAACCAAATAACAAGTTGGTTAGTGTATAATTGGAGCACTTTTGGTGCACGAACAAACCATGGACAAACACAAATTCATAAGATTCACCATGGCTTAAACTTGGGGGAAGCCACCACCTTCCCCCTTATAGTATTCTATGTGCCTGGCCATGGGGCCTACACCCAAATGTCATTTTGTCCCAAGACTCCCAAATTGGGACTCCTGCAACTTTGGAGGCCCATAACTTCTTGTGCAAACCTTCAATTGAAGCGAGGTCTAAAGCAAAGTTGTAGCCTTCATTGAAAAATTTCCAGCAGTATGTGGAATGCCACCTACACACAAGTAAATCAGGTGATTATCAACTTTTAGTGATGGAGAATCAAAATTGGCAATTTGACTCCCGGCCCTTTTTTTGGCCATAACTTATCTTTTAAGTACGCCAAATGGGTCATGTAAGCCCATTTTAAACATCTTCGTTCTAAGAGCTTTCCAATAATATAAGGAACTCTTTGATCCAATGAGTTTTGACCCCTACAATCGCCCTCTAAAAATTCAGGGGTCCATTAGGACTCCAATTCCCAAAATGGAACTCCCAAAGTGCGAGCTCATTTGGGAGTGTGGGGATTCATTCCCTCACACTTTCCTACACTCCCGAGAACACGAAATGTGACTCCTAGGTTTCATTATTGGCCTACACCTTTGTAAGCCCTTGCCTTGGTCACAAGCCCAAGGCTAGGATTACAACATTAAGAATCATTTATGAGTTTTGTCAAGTAGTGAAAGCACTGTAAAACACTCATTATAATGATTAATCAATGTTTTTGAAAATTCTAATTTCATTATATTCATTTCAAACTATTACACATGTTTCCACAATATATTCAAAACAATATCATCAAAACATATAAAATAAATGGGTGAAAACACAATTAAGTGGATTGTTTAGATTATCGCAATTGTAATTTTTCTAGATTATAAATAAACTTAAAATGTAAATCATATCAAACATTCAAATTTTCAAAATTTTCATTATCCATGTTGCAATGGACTCTAGTGAAAATCTTATTAAAAATTATTTTAAAAAAAGAATGGACTCATTGTGGACTTCTGAAATGATGACACTATGTTTGTCACACACTGAAAATGGAAAATGTGGACTCAAAAAATATGTCATAGTAATTTCAAAATTAAAATTAAAAAATAGGCCACCATAAAATGAATAATTTAATTATAAAATACATTGAAATTTTTCCAATATAATTTTAGGATAAGGACTACTCATGGACCATTGTATTTTTGAATTTTGAATTCTTGTTGGTTTTCAATCATGATGATGTAATTTGGGACTGCCCAAAGAAGGAAAATCTAGGGAAAAGGAGAAATTCTTAAACACACAATTTTGGGGAAAGAATGGGAGGAGCTATAGGAACTTTGGAGTAGAAAACCATAGATCTTGTTTTGATATACCAAATACTTAAATTGTTGTTTTGATTTTTTCAACAAAACATGGGATTTTTTTGTAATTTTGATTCATGTTTTTAGTAATACAAAGAAACATAGACTTTTAAAATGAATTCTATGTTTATATTGTTGTGTGATTTTTTTGTAGCATCAAAATAAATGAATTATAATCTTATTTCTGGAATTTTTTACAATGTGTTTTGAAGTGCAAATTTTGGTTATAAGAAATAACCATGAATCTAGTGTTTTAGTGAATGGTAGTGTTAAGTGTGTTGGGAATTAAGGCAGAAATAGTGGATGTATGCATGTGAAGTGCAAATCTATTGTTACAGTAGTGTGGAATAATGTTGCAAGAATTAAATTTCACTTTTACCATTTGGCGACCATCTTGTGGGGAAATTTTTTCTGTTTTTTTATAATAATGAAAAGGTTTTTTACAATTTTTGTTGTTATACTATAGATGAGAGTGTTTAGACGAATAATGTTGTTTTTCAATTCAAAATTTAAAAGGGTATGTTAGAAAGTATTAAAGGTATAAGCGATTGATGCCATAAGGACTGCAAAGCGATCTACAGATTCTAAAAACAAAGAATTATGAAACAAGATGAATTGGATGGTGATTCGAAGTTTATAGTGGCAATTGGATTTGGAGGCAAATTGGCAAGTTATTGAAAGACAAACAAAAGACAATCATGAAAATGGAAAGGAGTATGCAGGGCTTATAAAAACCCCATGTTAGAATCTAATGTTAGACATACAAGTTCTAAAAACAAAGGAAAGATCTATAAAACATAGATCATTTCTACCACAAGAGGTGGTCGGGTGTGAAGTATGGATTAGGGGTCTTTAAAAAAGGCACAGTTAGACACAATAATCTCCATAGAGAGGGATGCAATCAACTACTCACCCAAATGAGTGGGTGCAATATATTTTTCAATCGCAATATAAAGTGGGGACTTCTGTAGTACTTGATCAACCGCAAGAAATCTCAAGTCTAGAGTTGGTGAAGAGCTAAAAAAGGGATGTTATAGAAGGTATACAACCTAGGTTTGTGTATCAGTCTACATCTCCAGATTATTATGAACCAGTGGAAGATTAAGAGGTGGAAGAAAACACCAATATTGATGTGGTTGAATGGAATAACTACAATCTACCACACTATTTTGAAGTACAGTAAACATAACTATGTAAGGAATGCCATGAACATATATCTTCAAATTTTTAATCAACCCCACTGGTTTTGTGGTTGTTCAATATGCCATCCTCAAATTATATGGTGTAGGTTTAAGCTTTGGAAACCCCAACCTCAATCTTAATTGTTTTATGATAATATTAATTCCATAACCTCCATTTAGCAACACATCCTCTATTATATTCTTCCCAATTTGTACTTGAATAATCGCCATATGTTTATCTATTGCTACAATAGTTGTCCCTACCTCTGGTACTAAAAAACCAACTTGTTTCTTTGTGGTTACTTTACTTACATTCTAAGTTTTTTCTAGTTTTAGCTTTTGCCAAAGATATCATTTTAACTCAGGAACAACTGTCCTAAGCTCAAAGTATAACTTGGTTTTAACATTTGTTTATTAATGTCCAGAAAAATCTCTTCGATTGTGATTAGTTTATCTTATGAATTCATTATTTTTTGATATTTTTATGCTTCCACAATAATAGTATTTGGCATACCCGACTAGGTTGTGTTCCATCCTCAATGGGTGTGGATGGCCCTTTTATCTGGGTCTATGTTTTTTGAATCTGTTGAATTGTCTCCACCATTGACTTCTTCAACCATTCTTCTTTCTCCTAGTTAACAACAATTTTTTTTGGGCTCTCTATCCTTGAACACATGTTTTTCAATTATTTTACTTCTTATGGTAACATTAACATCCACCACATTCACATTTGTAGTGTCTGTTTGTGTCTCAGCAATAGGTTGAACCTTTGCTACTACCACAAATTTCCCATGAAACATCTTCTACATCTTAACAAACTTTGGACAATATGTCATTTTATGTCCATTCAAATGACAAATGTGGCATGCATATGAAGATGTTTTTTGTGGTTTTTGACTTGATTATGCTACCTTTGTGGTTGCCATCATGGTCTATTTTTTCTTCTTTTTGCATGTTTCCACATTATGATGTGTCATCCCATAATTTGTGAAATGTTTGTCAATCTTCCTTGTATTACTTTGTGTTTTCGCTAGTGCTACCTATTTGGTACTCTGTGGTACTGAAAGTGCACTCCTTACTTCTGCAGTAGTCATGCCTTCACACAACATTACTCCCTTCTTATGCTATTAGAGTGTTGACTACTTCATCCATGCAGTCACAATTATGAGGTATGATTGGGTGAAAGCATGCAAAAGTATACCAATGTTGATCCATGCAACCAAAGTAAAAGTAATAAAAAGGTAAAAAATTGAATGTTTAGGTGTCTAGTATGCATGAATGGTAGGATCTAAACAGTGTAATAGGTTTGTAGGACCTAGATCATAAGAGCTTGTACAAAAAGGACCTCAGTATTGCTTAGGGTTTTATGATGCCTTCAATGTGTAAAAGAAGGAATTTGCAAAGCACAAAGGTTTTTGAAATGTTTGTAATGGAGGTTTTTGCCCGCACACGAGTTGGAGTTTAGATTAAATTTGATAAGGAATCCTTGGCAATGCATGCACAAGAATACAATAGATTTTTATTTTTTACAACATGACATTAAAAGCTATTACCACTCAAAAATCATGATCAAGTTTGGAGATGGCACACAATCAAGGTATTTTCCTCACCCCTTTGTTTATCAATTTGCAATTTCAAGTTTTCTATGTTGTATGATTTGTGATTCTGGAATCTTGAAGCTCTCAAGGATCTTGATGTTATTAGGAATCATCAAGTTTTCTTTGATGTCCATTTTGTGACCTAATTGAACTTCAATTTTGAAATTTGGAATTTTGTTTGTTTTGTGATGTAGATGTTGAAACTATGCATGTTATTTCTTTTGTAACCTTGAGCTTTCAATTTGCAAGGTATTTGTTTTTTCCCTTAATGCCTTCTCTTTAGACTGTTAAATTGGGTTTTGATCTTGAACCTTCTATTCCAAAGCTTTTTTAATATTGTTTTTTTTGTGGCATTGAGCCTTCTCCTTTGAAGATTGTCACAACATTTGTTTTATAGCCTAGTTCAACTTTCAACTTTCAAGTTTTGCATTATTTCCTTTCTTGGCATAGGTTAACCAAGTTGAGAGTTGTGACCTAGCACCTTCTATGGCTTTGGATTTGGGAAAATAAAAAGAAGCTAGGAAATGTTTGGCTCCTCTAGACCCCAATGTGGTTGTTCAAATAGTAAGCAAAAGGCAAAGAAAAAAGTTGGGTAGGGTTAGCCAAACATTAGGGAGAGCATCATGGACTTTAGATGACTTCCACAAGAATCGAAAATTGAGCAATATTGGCATAGACCCATGCAAGTCTTTGGATTCTAACCTTGTCGCGCATGCATATAGAAAGTGTTTGGGAAGTGAGAATAGAATGGCTTTAAGCTCAAGCCCAATGAGCATTTGATTGCTACTAATTGTGGTGTTCTTTTGAAACTTTACAAAACTATGGATGTGCATCCCCCTGATAATGGCTAGTATTCTACAATTTTTTTCAAAGGTTGGTTGGCCCACCATAATGGCCACAAAGTGAATCAGACTCAGTATGTTTATGATTGTGTGCAATTGCAAATGAAAAAGGCCATTTGGGCTACTTTTGGGCTTAAAAGTAATAATTGTAGCTTGATAGGCTCAAAGTCTAGTGCCACTTTGCCTCCAAATTCAAGTTACAAGATTGAATCTAACAATGGGGATGATGAAGGTTTAAAGCTTGTACTTGGTGAGAGGAACATTGCCAATATTTTCCTCCCCCATGAGGTTGCTATTGTGAAAAAGTTGTTGTCACATGCTCAAGTTGTAGAAAAGGACCTTGGTCCCATAATAACAAGCTTGGGAAAAGAGACAACATAACTTGAGCGCAAGGCCTAGGCCTTGGCTAACAACATCCAAGATAAGGTGTTAACATTGGTAAAGGAGAAGTAGAAAATGGAACCTTTGCAATTACTGCTACAATCCTTGAAGCAAGTAATTTAAGTTAAAAAGAATGAAGCACTTTCAGCATCAAATTCAGGTTTGTGTCAAAACATTGTTGATGATGCAAACTGCTTTATTTCTATTTCAATTGATGAACTGCAAGGGGTTGAAATAAAAATCAACAATCTATAGTATGTAGTGGACTTGTTGGTTGATAGAATGGAGGAGGGAAAGAAAGAGCTTTCAAAGATTTCTGAAAGGTTCCAAGAATCAAAATTAAAGCTTCAGACCTTGGATCATAAAGTGGGCAATAACAAAGTATGGATTGATGGATTGGTCCATCAAATCCAATTCATGACCTATGGAAATGGAATGATTACCACTCCCCTTCCCATTGAAAATCCTCCTATTGTTCCTATAGGAGATCCACAATTGGTGCTTGTCACAAATTGTCTAATTTATGGGTTCTATTATGCATGCAAAAATATTGTTGTTATATCATGTGGTTGCACTTACCACTTGTTTTACATGGCTATATATATGGAGAACAAAGCCATTGTTTGTGTTATTGCCACTTGTGGGAAGCCTTTGGATATAGACTAGCTTACAGCCATAGGATTCCAACAAATGAACATGTTGTTGAAGTGGTCCAATCCAAATTTCACAAAGTTGCCAAATGTGACATTCAACCCAATGACTCCACAAATTGTAAGTTTCTCCATATCATTTCTTTTTCAATTGCAAGTTTATAGCTTAGTAGAAAAGTGGACATTGAGTGTTATGCAAGTGGTTTTTGTGACCTCCAAGTATAGGAATTAACATTTGAACAAGGACAATTGTCTTCTAAGTGGGACATATTTGTAAGTATGACAAGTTCCTTACCTAGTACTTTTCATGTGTTTCAATTGGGACAAAACCTCTCCAAGAAAGACAAGCACCTTGCCCAGTAGGTTTAGTGCCTTCCAAGTGGGGCAATAGGTATTAAAAGCATGTCAAGTACCCTACCCACTAAGTCAAGTGCCTTTGAAGTGGGTAGTAACCTTGCAAGTATGCCAAATTGTCTTACTAGTAGTCCTAGTGTCTTCCAATAAGACAAATAGGTTTTTAAGTTGAACAATAACATTGTCTAGTAGTTTTGAGTTCTTTCAAGTGGGAAATAGTTCTATAAATGGGACAAGTACCATGCCCGGTAGTTTTAGTGCCTACTAAGTGGGATAGTTTAGGTCTGTAAATAATTAAGTACCCTACCAAGTGGTTCTAGTGCTTTCTAAGTGGGATAATTTAAATTGTAAGTAGCTATGTACCTTGCCAAGTAGTTATAATGCCTTTTAAGTGGGATAGTTTAGGATTATAAGTAGTTAAGTACCTTGCCAATTAGTTATAATGCCTTCCATACATAATGCCAATGAGTTTTTAAGTAGGATAATTTGTACCTTGCCCAATATTGATAAGGTCTTACAAGTTATGTTTGTTGTTTATGTACATTAGGGGATGTGCCCAACCTTATAATTTCCTAGTGTCTTTCAAATTATACTATAAATGTATGCAAATAAACTTTTTTTGTAAAATGTTTCTAGGGTCTTGCAAGTAGTGGCAGCAAGTATATATATGCACAAACATGACAAATACTCAATGTTTGTTCAATGTTGTTAAATACGAAAACATTTTGTCCAATGGTTTTAGCATCTTCCATTTGTACAAAAATTGGTTTGCATGTATGAATTTGAGCAACGCTTATGGGTTTTTTGCATGTATAATTTCCAAGAGGAATAAGTGAAATTCTATTACTTCAAGTACGTATAGTTATAATCAATAAAGTTATCTTAGATTTGAATTGTATGTATAAGGATTTGGCAATTGACCCAAACACTTGTGTGAATGTATGTACTATGTTTTTTACAGTGCAAAATTTCCAAGGTGGGGGAAGTTTAAAATTGTCACCTAGCTCACTTGTTGTGGCACATGTACCTCCATTAGAAGAACATGGTCCACAAATGGGTGTTGAACAATCAACCCCATTGGATTCCAAGTCATCATTTCATCCTAAATTCTTTGGCAACAAATTGTGAGAAAGATGTCAATTTAGAATCTGAAAAGGGGGACAATCCTCCAGACTTCAACATGGAGGATTATTTACTCAATGATGAAGTTATCCATAGCCCCCAAATAAGTCCCCTGCCTTCCTTTGCACATGTGGCTCCTATGGTTGAAACAACACGTGCAAATAATACATCAATTTTTGAAATGGCACCAATGAACAAACTTGATGCTCCTACCTTGGCCACACTAATTGTAGTGATTTTTACTTCTATTGTGGAGCATGTTCACAATAATTGCAACTTTGGAAGTCCTTCACATGGTCAAATCAAGGAGGACCTTGAAGGACGAGGACATGTAGGTGTACATCTGGGAAAGGCAAATAGGCCTAGTTTAAAGGAAAGGAACATGGAGGATTTGTTCGGTGATAATGAAAATGACATTGCAAATGAGGTTAGGACTGCACTAGCAACAAAGGTTAGGGGCAAAAAACATCGCAAGCCCAATGAGCCAATTGAAAAAAAGAAAAAACTTACTTGATCTATTACCCTTATTGAGGCAAACACTCATCATTTTTGTTAGTAGCCAAAGTAAGTAGTCATCACACCCATCCATTATTTGATCTTTCCATCCAAAATGCAAGACATGTTCAAACTATCTAACAACAATCATCTTCACTAAATTAGAAGTTGAATAATTGTTATGTAGATATGGGGGACAGTGAATCAAGGCAACAACCTATAACAATTCCCTTGTCAAGTTGAGATTTGGGACAAAATGCTACGATGATTGTATATAGCTTGCTTCCAATGCATTGTGGAGGGTTCACATCCCCTCTATTTCTACTAGATACGTACACCATGAGGTATTTCCTCATTTGGCTAATGAAGATCTTGTTCAATATACTTTTTCATTTATTTGTGTAAAAGTGTTGAAGTTATTTCTAAATTTTTGAATGGCAAATTTTGGAATGCAACTAAGAAATATAAATCACATTACAAAATCAAGACATTTTCCTTATGGATCATGGATGCACCCCTGGAACTTTGTTCTGTTGATAGATTACTAAAAGTTCCCTAGCGAAATTTCCATACTTTCTTCCCTCATAGCTTTCTTTTTCTTTGAGAGTTGATTATTTCTTTTAATTACATTAGATAGTTAAGTTCCCTATAAGCTTCTAACAGATAATGCTAATATGTATAGTAATTATTTCTAGATTAATTATCTATGGCACATGATTGAAGATGTAGGTGCAGAAGGTTAGAATGCATTACACATGTGATTGAATCACTTACAAGAATTGGTGAATTGTGTTCATATCTCTAGTTTTATGAGAACTTTATCTTCTTGACCTACCCATCAAGCTTAAGCTTGTTGAAAATTTTACAAAAGATGTATTTAGATATAAAATTTGTGTGGACCAAAAGGTGAATTTATTATTGATGTTGTGGACATGATTTTTTCTGATCCATGGGGCCACTTGGCAAGTCTTGAGGCAACTGAGGAGCTAATAGTAGCTTATGTTTATGCATTTACAATATTTGACCTTGTCAAACAAGTTTTTCCACATACTTGATGGATTTTCACAAACTTTTTTCAACTTCCATTGGAGATAGACAAATTGGAAATATGGTCAACTTCAAGAATAACTTTGCTTAAAAATCAGAATGTAGAAAATTTGGACCATGTGTTTGTGAACTATGAAACTGTTGACCTAGCCATTTATAATAAGACGTTGAAAGCCCTTTCTTAGAAAATGATGGAGATGGTTATGTTCAATCTTAGTTTTGTAGAGGTAATGTGTCCTAACCTATTGATCAACAGTTGAAAAATCATTAAAACTCAACTCCATGTAGCCTAGTTAAGTTTTTAAAAGTCCTTTTGGAAATGCAAAGGGTTAGGTATTCAAACTAATAGGTATCTAATGAGTCCATTGTTGAACAACATTTGTTTTGTTAAATAAATCTTGTGATGTTCATGATATAAATCAATTAGTTGTCTCCTAAATTCCCCTTTCATGTCAAAATTATTACTTGGAAAATGGAAAGGTTGATGACCTCTATTTTTGTAAATCGTAACTTATAGCTTTGCAGAACAAATTATGTTGTCGTCCAATTACACTTAAAGTGTTTTATATGAAATCTGTGATGTTAGAATTTGTTTGGATGCATCAATGAAAAAGAAATTTTTGTTCATTAAACATATAAAAACACCAATTTGATCATAGATGATTAATCATTTGTGTGGGTTTTGCTAAGATCACCTTGGGATGTATCAAGAATCCATGGTTGAATTAAGGGTTTAGGGTGGGTACACCATGTATGATTCACCAAAGTTTATTTGTGTCTTATTGGACTATATCACCGTGGACAAGAGACTTCAGTGAAACCATCTTTCAAGAGTATTTCTATGTGGCTATTGTTGCCAAATCTAACCAACTTGCAAGTCTAACTTTCTTTCCTCCTAAGTTCAAAATAATTCATTGTTTTATAAATCCTATTTCAACAAGGAAACCCAAGCAAATAAATGATAATATATATTTTTGATTTTTTTGCTCAACTTTCAGGGGATAAATTGAAATATTGGGTTGCAGACTTTGTATTCACCCTTACTATTTAATGGGCTTCTTGTAAGGATGTATATCCAATGAATTCTCATGAATAATTCTAGGATTTTCATTAAGTTAGACTACAAATTCTAACCAAAAAGAAAGTCTAAGATTTCTAACATTCTAGCATTCCAACATTCTTTGTTTTCTAGTTGTTGCATAAATTATATTCCTTTCGCATCTTGAAGTTTATTGTAAACATATTAAGAAAAGAATAGAGAAGGTATATTGAACCAATATTTAGTTTTGAAACAAATATGCATTAGGGCATGCATGTTTAACTTGGCACCTTTAATGAACCAAGTTAGAAGAAAACTTGTTAATACTAATCTGATTTGAGAATGTTCATTAAAAGTACACAAATGCACCTACACATGTTTTTGCTTTGGCCCTCAAGATACATAGACAAAATGTATACATAGGTTCTTGGTTGATTCTTAAGTTCTAACTAATGTACAATAACCTTTTTATGGGTTCTTTTGTGTTGCATTAAAGAAGAAACTAGTAGATACTGCCTTGTGCACTACATGTGAATTCTTGCCTGCATTTACCACATTGAACATGTACTTGAATCCACAAGTATACCCAATTTGATTGAGCAATAACAAGTTTAAAAAACAAAAAGGAGATGAAAAATATCAAAAAAAGATGCCCACTCCTTAGCACATTGATGTGCACAATCAATCAAATCCCAAGCATGTAAAGTTTGAAAACAACAACTATAAATTGTTGCAGAAATTTTGTTAATGCATTAAATAATTTGCCACACAAACAAATATGTTAAGTTCACAAAATGAGTATTAAATGCTTCCATAAATTTTTTGTGCCCAAACTCTATAGATATGAAAAGGATCTTCAAACAAATATCCATCGTACATGTCTAAAAGTACATTGAATTGAATCACATATAAACAATTGCTCAACTATGTTGTTATATGTATCAAGTACTAAGATGCACATAGTTATTAAAATCCTAAACACATACAACACCAAAGTACCTAATGCAAACTTTGTTTGAAAAAATCAAGTTGGTTTCCAATACCCACTAACCAACTTGTCATCTTCAAAGGTGGTGAAAATAGTTATGTAAATTTCTACACACAAAACACATTCACAAAAAACTAGGCACTTTGTACCTATGTGAGAGTTAATGTTTTCATGGACTTTGAGAAGTGAAAAAAAATGCATAAACAACATGAATGGAAAAAGAATTGTTTTCTTTTTGTGAGAGAAAAAAGGTTTAACATACTTTGCAAGACCTATCTAAAGAAAACCAAAAAAATAATAATTATTGTACCATACAAAATGTTAATAGCCTCAACATCTACAAATCTTTGAATCAAAACCCAAACCTTTAGCCCTACAAAAAAGTATAACTTTGGGATCCACCCTAATAGCAAAAGTCAAAATTGGTGATAATGTTGGGAGCATACCAAATAGAATCACACCTTCATGAACAAAAATCCAAAAAAAAAGGCCACATTGCAATTTTAAAGCTTTCCTTTGCATGTGTCCACAATCCCATAATTCCATGGAAATTGAAGTTTTAAACATAAAATAGCCACATCCACAGTCAATATATTTGCTAGGATTTAAAACATTCATTATTTGTATATACTTGTACTTACATGAACATGTAAATAACATCATTTCCAAACATTGTTAGCATGGACTTACTATTATATACCATGGGTAGTAATACAAAATGTGCAGAATGTGGAATGTCTAAAAAGTTGATTTTAGTAGACTATTTATCCTCTACATCTGCTACCAAATTATTTCTCACTTTAGGAACCATAAAGAACTTTTGATCACCCTTTCTTGTTGCACATGGGAACATTGAAAATTTTGAAGCTATGACAAGGTGGGAGTACACAAAGGCTAGCCCAAAATCTACCAACAACTTATATGGAATGTTGGTACTTCATTGGCTTACACTCTTTGGTACCATGTGCCTCCAATGATCATATCCCCCTCATACCAAGTGTTCCCCCATTCATCTTCAAATGTTTCTTAGCACCTATGCAAGGGCCTATTACAAAAAAGAATATATAAAGGGTTGCCAGTTTCCATTGCATCAACAATGCTTGCAATAGTGTCACCAATGTCAACTTTTGCAAACTCGCATTCCAAATCATAGTTATTTCCAACCTTTGATTATGAATATGAGCCATCAATGTTGGTCATCATAGTGCGTGCCTTCAAGATAAAATCAAGAGTTCAAGTCAATACAAAAAGTTTCATATGAACTAATGCAAACGTGGTAGTATTTTAGGTATACAAATAAAACTAAACTAAACTTTCGAAAATCATGCAAGACATATATAAAAAGGATTTCAGATGTGATATCAATCATGAAAGATGTGATCAAGAGTAAGTTAGATACTTGTAGAACATTGATAGGTTCTAGGGTTAGTAACTTCCAAGGCTTCACATGGGTCTGAGTCTCACAGAATTCAAGATTATCATCCATGAATTTAGGGCAAAAGCATGCAAGCTACCTCACATTCAGTAAAGTGGGATCTTGATGAGAAACAAAAGCCATAAAATGCATTGAACGACAACCCGTTATTCTATTGCAATCCCAATCTGTTGTCCGATCAACATCTTCAAGTTCAACTAGATGGAAGTATTGAATGATATCCCTCCTTACATTTGGGTATGTTACATGTTGTTCATTTTTTTTCCATTTGCAAAAAGTAATAGCATCTACAACACACTAGAGTCATTGACTATTCATAGTCAATTGTTCTTTTGGAATTTCTTGTTTTAAAATAACCCCAACCTTGTCATGAACACCTTTTCCATGACCACTACCAAAATAGGACCACACCATCCAACACCTATGTGGTAAGTGTACATAATCTTTGGTCTTGGACTGATATTTGTAACCACATGAAATAATAAATCTAAAGGATTCATTGAACAACAAACTATTTAAAGTGAACTTTTATTCAATAAAAACCAACAACCATGAAATTTCATAAATGATAGTGGTGTTGAACAATAAAATAGGGATGAACTTTTTAAACATCAAGAAACTAACAAAAGAATCAAAATGAAATTAGGGTCTTGGGTTAATAACACACCAGGTAACATGGTACCAAATCCATCTAGATTTGAATTATGCCACACACCCATTAGACCACACAAGGTGTTCATTGTAATAGAGTTCGTGGTTGGTTAAGTTTGCCCAATATAATTCAAAGCAATGTTGGACAAACAAAATGCCATGTTTAGTGTCATCAAAAAGGTAGTAATGATATTCTGTAATTAATTTCTTCGCACCTAAATTTGGATTATCAATGTAAACATCATTCCATTTATAACAAATATGAACTAGAATGGTTAGTTGAAATGAGTGCTAGTGCAATTTTTGGATCTCATTGAACTCCATGGGTGTAGTCACAATAAGCCAAAAAGGATGTAAGATGGGCCTTAAAAATAATCAAGATAGGAAAAATATTTATATTTTACCATTTAAAACCATGGCAATCATGGCAAGTCGATCAATTTTCATTCATATGAATGTCAAGGATTTTAAATAAAAAATCCATTTGATAAAATTTTGATTTAGGACCTTTGAAAGTGAACACCTATTGTGTCAAATTGAATCAATTTTGCAAAGGAATATCAAAAGGACTCATATAATAAATCAAAACTGATGGGAAAAAAATTAAGAAAATAAAGACCTATTAACCAAATTCAAAAAACACTCATACCCAAAAATATGTGAAATTCTAAAACTGTAAAAATTCAAAGAATTTTCCAAATTTTAAAACTTCAAAAATCTTTTACCACATATAAATGGGGTATAATGTACATGATGTTTTAAGAAAAGTTGTAGTTTATTATACAAGAAAACGTAAAAATTTAAAAAGTCAATTTTTGGTTATGATTTGAAATTGTTATCATTTAAAAAGATGAAACACATAATTTATAAGGAATTGATTTATTTTCAAAAATTCACATTTATTCAATTTTTTTTTATAAAAATGTCATCTATGAAAACAATTATATGCATTTTTCATAACAATTTGAAGAAAAAAAATTCAAAAATCCATTTCTATGTAAAAAAAATTTTGGGAAAAAGGACATGAAGTCCTTTTCTAAAGTAACATCGTTGGCTTGTTTTGTTTCGTTTATGGCCCCATAAAAGTGTAATTTTCTGCAAAATCCACAATAGACATGATATTTGCATAAGGGAAAGTCTCCAAGCAAATTTTATATTGCTTTTCTTGAAAACAAGCCACAAAATTGTGCAAAATGAACTTACATAACTTGGGCTTAATGTAGGCTAGAAATTGAATTGTAGTGGTTTCCTTAAACTATAGCATGAGTACCTTGTTTTCAGCCCCTACCCTTGTTTTCCCATGCACAACTTTTTCATAACATTTCCAATTCATCAATTTTTCATTCCCAATATCTTTTTCAATAGGGCAAGTCATGAGCATATCAATTCCACAAAAATCACACTACCCCTCTAAGCATTTCAGATCGTGGAATATGCCATCAAGTTCTATTGGGCATAAAATTAATGTCTAGATGTCAATCAAACCTTGAAAAATACCACATTAAACCATGCATACACCTAGGATGGACCCAACACAAATGTCATAAGTGCAATTACAATACTTACCATGCACCCCATTGGTTCCATCTCACATATTGTTAAACTCGTTTCAGAATTCTACCATTTCAACATGGTATTTGCAAGCACATGTATTCATGTCCTTGAGTCTACAGACTTAATAGGGTTTCATTTGTTCAAAAGCTCTCAACCCTACTTTACCACCATGTGCCTTCATAAAACGACTATAAAATTCTAACTACATGCCCTAGACCCCAAATGAAAAACTTATACATGTTGCCATAATGATTCATCACAAAGAATGAATGATTATATATACTCATATGTTTTATAACCAAGAAAATGAAGACCATGCTTGACATGTCTAAGTAGCCTAACAAAATTAATGACTAATAATATATCAAGTTCCATGTAATTGACTTCTTACGTGGAAAGGAAAGAACACCTACCCCAAAAAAACAAAAGTAATCACAACAAATATACAATGGACCCCACCTCAAGTAGTTGTGGCAAACTACCAGGTAGTCCTATCAATTATCAAAAGCTAAAACTTGCATGGTCCTAATAGAAAGCATTTCCCACAAGTATCAAGACTTGCAAAAGAAATAACCAAGGCCTAAGCATAGGTACTTGTGGCAACAATGACTAAAGGTGACCACCATGCAAAAGTAACCCATAGTCGGTAAAAGTGATAAACATAAAATGAAAAGTAACTAAAGGTAAAACCCAAATACGCAATGCACAATGTCAAATGTTGGCTAACATTTGTAAGTAGTCAACATTCATGACAAGTAAGAAAACATGCACAAAAGTAGTCACACCCCTAGAGCAAGTACCCAAGGCCTAACACAAGTATTAATGCCATAATGGGGATATAGTACAATTATAATAATGTAAGATAAAAAAAAATCCAAAATTATCCTTTATAGTCCTTAAAAACTTAGACACTCCTTTTTGATACCCCAATTGTGAATGGACGCTAACCCTAACCCTCAAACAAATAGTGAACTATGACAATTCATGGAAGGCATAAGGTGTTTTGTAATACTAAAAAGGATAGAGCTTTAAAACAAAGCTTTCATACTGAAGCTTGAACCTTTTGAAAACTATCACCTTATGAAGGGCAATTCAAGATTCATAAAACACAAGAAAATTGGGTATGAAGAAGACAACTTACTTGAATTCTATAGAAATGAATTCAATGCTTCAAAGATGTAGAGAGAAGATTGCATTGAAGCGAAATCGTGCATTCCTAGTGTAGCTTTAGCTCTTCGATTCCAACTTTGGTCAATTTGTTGCAAAAATCAATTGATGCTTGCAATATCATTGAAAGGAAAGCACAAAATTGCATTGAAACATTATAAGCAACTATTGAATTTAAGTAGAGGTTGAAGGAATCCGTCCTAAGTTATGAATTTTAACAAAAAGCAAAAAAGGCTATGTTGTCAAAAGCCAAAGTGAAAGGCGATGGAAACAAAAAATGACTTAGGTTTACAACTTTAGGTTTAGGACAAAGAATGAATACCTAAATGGATGAAAAAAGATGAATATGAATAAATTAAGATGAAAAATGAGAATGATAAAAAAACTGACCTAGGTGAATGAGAGAGGTCCACATAGGGGTCTAAGTAGAGTATTGATTTTTCTTAAAGTGATACCATGCCAATTGAGTATTCAAAAGTATCAAAAATCCTAATACCTAGCCAGGCAGGTTCTATACAGGGTATCTCATGTAAATAAAACTGGCAAGTAGATTATCTGGTACCCGTACCCAGAACCGGGTTGATACCCAGGTCGTTTTTCAATATCCGGCCAACACTGGTAATAATCTGGGGGAAATATTTGGAAGACCTTACCACATGGCATTTCCTGCTCACGAGGTTGCCACACATTTCCATGAAAGATCCGTGTGACGGGGCCTTATGGTGTGGGAGGTCTGCTGAGACGGTCATTATAGCTAAGGCAGAACCAGAGCTGTCAATCGTGACCACTCCTCGGGTGTTGTGCCTGGGGTTGCAATGCTGTTAGGGCATTAGACACTGAGGCTTTGGGCTCAACCTTGGCTTCCTAGGACGTAATGCCTTGACAACAGCACTTTCGCCTATGCATAACCCATGAAAAATACATTAATTAGGGTGGGCAGTACAAGTAGTAATTTACAAAATTTGCAGGGATTTCACAATTCTTCATCTCATTCCCATGGGATCATGGGGATCTCCCTCTTCTTCATTTGGATTTTGAGATTCTTCATCCACTGCTGGACATGGGCTTTATGCCGCTTTGAGGAGGGCTGAGCAGAAACATGGGACCCGCATTGGCTCCCTCCTTCGCACAGGTCCCGGCTTTACCCTAAACTTTAGCAATAAGTTGAATTCACTGTAAAAATACAATAGAATTTAAAAAATTCCGAATCTTTTTGTTGAAAATACGACAAAATTTGTGGGAAAAGAAAAACCACTTCTTGTAAGTGACAACAAGTTGATTCTGATGAATTCTGTGAAAAAATTACTGTCAGGTGACGAAATGGATAGACAAAGAATGAGCCTCTGTGGGTCCCCTACCTAACAGGCGCAGAAAACGGTCTAATGGCTCCCTCTGTTCGAAAGCAAAGAGGACCTGAAATTTGATTTCTGAGTGCGTCCCTAAACGGAGACAAGCCTGACTACTAACCTCTTGTTGAAAGGCTAAAACCATGTGGACTGATCCTATCAAGGTTGCTATGCTAGATCCCCAACTGAACGTTCCAGAATGTCTACCATACCGAATCCTCCTGAACTCACAACATAAATTCTGGAAAGACTCATTTGCTCGAATCCTCCTGAATTCACAACATAAATTCTGGGGCCCCAGCTTGCGGCTCGTCTGTCAGCTGATTTCAAGGTCATTAGAATGGACATGCATCGATCATACAGAAATATTTCTCTCTTTCTGACCTCTAAGGATGTTGATCACTTAAGCAGGTTAGTCTTCTGAATTGTTTTGAAATTTTCTCTTTCCATGGCAGTTGTGGAACTTCACCTGAGGCTATGTGCAACGTTTTTTTCGGTGAAATTTCACCATAAGGCCACAAAAACAGATGCAATGCAAATCCTATAAAGGATTTTTTGAAAAAATGGCTCAAAGTCTCCATATTTTGAGAAAAAGCAAGTTGAAATTGCCATATTTAAACCATAGCTTATAGAATGTTGCCAGGATATAGTGGGGTTCCAAAAAAAATTAGACTTTCCTTTATGACATGTAGCATAAAGGGCTAAGTGCTCTTGTGGATGGTTGCCAACCCACCTACCTCACCAAAATTGAAAAAAAAAATCCCTGGCTGGGTGTCTGTAAAACAAATCTACATTTTCTCAATAAAACTAAAG
>Ga0116229_10006017_pt1 | contig 19640 bp, 20 predicted proteins | sample S1TSphgellanicum_3_FD_87313 | JGI IMG/M metagenome (GOLD analysis project Ga0116229, IMG submission 87313) | Host-associated microbial communities from peat moss isolated from Minnesota, USA - S1T2_Fc - Sphagnum magellanicum MG | ecosystem: Host-associated > Plants > Peat moss > Unclassified... | reverse complement strand
TGTCCAATGTAAAGTATGAACAAAAATGCATGGAACTTTGATCAACTATTGATATTGGGGTGAATCAACACCAATATCAAGACCATGCCATGGATGTGTTGTAATTGATTGACAATCCATTTTCGCAAGGATCATTAGCAATTTCAAGATCATATTGCACATATTTAGCTTGTCAAATGTCACTTAACATCTCCAACTTACTTTTATTATCCCACCAATGGCAATATGAAATGAAACTGCAATCCATTTGACCATGGCAACATAGCAACCAAGAGAAAGCAACACCGACAAAAACTATAGCAACCATGGCATTTCAATTGATGTGTAAATTTATGTAAACACTTATCCAAAAACAATAGCTATTTTTTGAGCTATGCTTAATCAACTAGTAGTAACATAACCATACAATTAATACAATTATATATTAGGTACGAATTTTTTTTTAAAAATGCTCCAATTAGGTCTATGAACACTATTCATTGGAATCGTCATTTGATGTAACAAACAAATTAGTATCAGCAATGGATGTTGATGAATCCATAAGTTAGATGCCACATTCGATGCCTTGCCCATGTTGGTGAATAACGTTTTGATGTTGATTTCCTTAACCCACTTTAACTCCATAGTGATGGTGTCTTTCGGTATGTTGATTTCTACTACAAATCAATTAGCAAAATATAGTTTTGGAGACTTAAATTCCTCAAATTTCTTGTAAATGCCAAATTTAATGAATATATTATTATTTTTTAAAGAATTCAAGTAAAAATTGTACATACATATTGTTTCATAAAGTTGCATGTGCACCCATTTTGTTTTGATGTACATATTGCAACATTCATCAATGAATTTCAATATTTTTGTATTACTTATCTAAGTAAAAGGGTATAACATGTACGAAGTATCTACCTAGATGACATGTAGGTACCTATGCTTAGTAGGCTATTACATGCTATTAATTCAATTAATTTTTTCATAATAATGATAATTAATAATGTTTGATTAGTTACTATCAATTATAAATAAATAAATAATTTCAATGATTATAATTGATTTTTTATTACGAATTACTAAATATTAAGTATTAATTAATGATATTTACTATTAATTAATTATTATTCAACATAAATGGTTGATTATTGAATATTTCCTACGAAGTATTAAATATTAAACATTAAATAATAATAGTTTAATATTATTTACTTATTATTGGTTATTTAATATTAATATTCATTATTTATTATTATTAATTGTTATAAATTACAATCAAGTATTAAACAAAAAGTTAGATAAAATTGATTATTTGATGATAATAATTAATCAATTAACAAGTTGATGGATAAATTATTGGTTGTTAATTAACATTTATTTGGTGATTAATCAATTATATAAAATATTAATCATAAATTATTGAATATTAACTATCAATTATTAAATATCAGTTAATTAATGTACTAAGTTTAAGTACTTACATGTGCTTAAAGGTAGCATGTAAATAGCCTATTAAATTGTATAAGTACTCATAAGATATAATATGCTTAACCTAAAGCCTACTATCTATGAATTTAGGTTTGGTATGTACTTTAAGCAAAATAAAGTTGTAGGTTAAGTAGCCAAATTAGTATGGTTGATTTGACTATGTGTCAAATCAAAATAGCCAAGTTGATTAATTGTAAATAATAATGACCATTGAATATGGTTAATTTGATTAAACTTTAGTCATCTTGATAGACCTTTGTCCTTTTTTATCAGATGTTTGGTTTGTTGCATGATTAAAAATGTCACTTGAATCGAATGTCAGATTCAAAATAATTCATGTTTTTCATGCCCCAGACTTTTAGTCAAAATGGCCATCTCCTTGATCAACGTGAACATTTTAATCAAGTTGGACCTTCTAAAAAATCACGTTTTCTAGTAGTGATGTTTTTCATTGATATGTTTTTGAAAACCTTGTAAAGTTTTATAAGATAACGTGCTTGGCTAAAAGGAAGCATGATGGAGAGTTACTCGGTTCAAGAAGCAATGATCAAATGCCATGATGTGATTGAAGATTTAGATTAGGATGCCTTTTGAATTTGGAAAGAAAAAAACCTACATTTGAAAAGTAAATATGATTTTCATCCTTATTCCTTGACCAATTTTTTCAATACCTATGAAGTCAAAACTTGAACATGTCAATGAAAGGAATAATTGATGTTGTCATGTTTCAATATGTGAGGTGATACCAGCAAAGGGAAAGACCCAAGAAATTTCAAGGTTATGATGATGTGGTTTACAAGCAAATCAAAAGGTTTATTGCACAAAATGTGGTGGCAATGGACCCTTGGTTGAAAGCATATGAGGGAAAGAAACAAGTTGTTTAAAATGTTTTCCAAATGTAGAAGACAACATGTAAGTCTCTACGAGGTCCATGTCCCAATAAGTTGCTAAACTTTGCTGATTCGATGAGGGATGCAATTGTAAAAGCAAAAGAAGATGGGGATTCCATCAATGAGGACATCTCCAACATTGTAGGTATTGAACTTTCCAATCCCATTTTCCCTTATCTTTTGGAATACATCAAGGAAGTACTTTTATAGCAAGTCCGAGTTAATAATAAATAAAGCTTAGCCACACCCATTGTGTCAAGTCTAGGATCTTTCATACTAGCTAAACCCTAAACATGAATCAAGGGTGCGAGGTAAAGGCACCCTAGAAGAAAAAGTCTTTCACATGGGCATTTAATTTTTAAGCTTTATTGCCCAAGGGGATATTGGTATAACATGTTGTTAAAAATGATGTCGTCCTTTTCTTTGTCTAACCAATTCCTTTGTTGGGAGTTATAAAAATTGGTTGTTTCATTTTTTTTTACACTAGACACATTAAGGCCCTCCAAGTGAGAGGTTCCCCAAATTCAAACCCAAGCTTGGTTCTCCCTTTGAATGGGGCCCTATTGTAGGCATTAAACCTTGAGTTATCAAAACATGTCAATCTATCACTATAAGAATTGCTCCAGCCATACCCCTTACATGGGCCTCTATTAGTGTTTATCACATCCAAGAACGTATCCTATCCTGTTAATTGTTTCTGAATTCCCACCCATAAACATGAAAAATGGGACAATATAAAACACTAATTGAATGCAAGAATCTAGTCCAAATCATTATACTAAGTCAATCAAGAGCAATCATTTTGGTGTTCAATGCCTTTTTACATGCATTATTTTTATGCACATTTATTGATATTATTGGCCCTCTTCGCTTTTAAAAAAGTGTATTGCATCTAAAATTTATCATGCAACCAATTGTATTTCTATAGTTGGAGTTGTCGTAACCACACATATGGGTGCAAATAGGATGAAAGGAGCCATCAACACCTTCTAAAAGTAATACTTGAAAAGTGATGTGAGAACACAATCTTCATCAAATGGTTTTGAAACAAAGTTAAACAATAACACTTACCTAATGATTTTGCACTATTTCACTTTATTTTTAAAGCACAAAAAATCAATTACAAGCTTTTTAAAATGTTCAAACATATTATATATTTACTGAATTTATTAAAAATTTATTGAAACAATAAATTGATATATTAAAAACATTGTTAAACAAATATACCACACATTCTCAATACTAATTGAATTTCTGAAATTTATAACCATGTTTTAAAAAACATTGATCATACTTGAGGTGGTCCCTATTAACATGGATAGACCCATATAACAAATAATTAACATTTGAGTCTACATAGGAGGTTATCCTCTAAAACTTCATTTCCTTGGACCCCACCTTCATGCATTAAAAATAATGGATGCTTTTTGGCATCCAATTCTACTTAGAAAATAGTAATCACCAAGAGGCTAGACTATTAGTGTGGAGTAAAGCTCACCATTGAGGGCTTTATAGGAAGCACACAACACCGGGCAAATTTTTATTATTTTATTTTATTTTTCTTGTGACAGCCCTGGGCAAAGTTTTATTTTTCAATTTATTACTTGTGGGCATTCACCCCCCAACTACACTACAAAAATCGACCCAATACGATTTTGAAAGGGTTGGGTCACAACAATTATTGATACACAATAATAAGTTACCCCCGTTTATAATGGGGGTATTATTAGCCCAGGCCAAAAATGGTGATGAACAGTTTTGAAAATTGAAATTTCATGCAACCAATGGGAAGGCTCAGCAAGCTCTCAAAATGCATGTTAATCTCATATGAGGCAAATATTATATACCGGTATTAAGACCACTATAAGATTTTCACAAGGGAATTTAACATTTCAAAGTCCTTGCCAATGTTGGGCAGTTCATTACTTTTATGAAGAACCGTCGATTCTGGATTTTTTTCAAAAAAATTAAAAATTATGTTGATTTCACTCTCAAACATAAATGAAACCAAGAATGTGGTTTTGGATAAATAAAACAAGGTTCCGATTCCAGTTCTAGTTTTAAAAATCAGACCAGAGTGGTTCTAGTCCAATGCTTATTAACCTAGATCAGAATTGGGAGTAACATTCATTTCAACTAATTCTAGACTTAATTATTTATTTTAGAATTTTGTTAACCTGATATGGTTTGGATCAATGTTTTGTGTTAATTTAAGAAAAAAATTATTAATAATTATTCATACATCATTTGGTGACCCCTAAAATCAAAAAAATTCTCCAATTTTCCTACCTAATGATTAATTATTGAACTTTCAAAAGTTCATAATCAACTAAATTAACTTACAAGAGTGCTTAACCCTAAACCCAAAGTTCGTCCTTAAGAGACTAGTACTTATGATGTTGGTATTCTTGCAAGACACATATGCTTAATAATGAATTTCAATGATAGTGCACATATCATTTGAACCATATATCATGTGTAGGCCTATATATACCAAACCAACACTAATACCTCATGACTAGTGTAATTACAAGTGCAGATTATCTGTAAAATTATCAGCAATTAATTATTAATTTTGGGTAACTTTTCACTAAAAATGTGGTAAAATTCAAAATTTTAATGAAAATTGAAGTTTATGCTTACTAGACTAAAGGTGTGTGTGTTCGATGGCACAAGCTACACTATCATGTTTTTATTCAAGATAGTTTGTTTGTTTTGTTGTGTTGAGATTTCTCAAACCATAGCACCTCTTGTCACATTGTTGTTACCCTCAGAAAGCCCTTGATGAATAGGGTGGTTCTCTAATGTTTTAGATCTATGATGCAAGTGCTAATGAATATTGAACAATTTTGTCATTGAAAATTTCATAACTTTCAAAATAAGAATTTCAGGGAAATTTGAGTGCACTTTTAGTATTTTTGAAAACTCTCAATGAATGAATAGGATTTTATGGAGATGATTTCATAATTTTTAAAATCTAAGGCGCATGAGATATTGAGTTTTGAGCATTTTTCTCATTAAAAATTCAATTCTTAGTGAAAATTAAAAATTGAATTGCAGTCATAATATATTTAAAGTGTAACATTTTCCATTTTAAAATTAATTTAATGTACTACAATATTACAAAGCCGAAAACTGCACTAGTAATGGCCTCTTTCCGTTAGGCTGTTATAGTTGTAGATTCTCTCTGAAAAGTAACTTTCCATTAGTTGTGCTCACAATCATCTCATAACTCTATTGGTCAAGCATTGACCAAATGCAAAGTCATTTGAGTTGTGAGTCAAATTGTGGATGTTGGAAAGTGACATTTGTCATTTTTTAATAGGACTTTAAAAAAAGATTCTTTAGGAAGTGTCTACATATGAAATGCTTCTAACAGACTTGGAACATGAATTACTGAAAACTTTTTAGTGCAATTATAACCTTCCAATGGAAAGTGCTTGTCCATGCAACAAGAAACAAGGCTCTAGTTCAATGGCTTTCTATTAGGCTGTTGTTGTGATCCCAGCATACCATGTGCCTATATGTACATGTGAGTTGTGAGTCAACTTGTGGATGTTGGAAAGTTGACATTTGCACATAATCGCAATAACAGTAGATGAATGGAAGGAGACCCTAAATATTAAGTTGAGGCATGGGTTTAGGTTTTAATGGTCAAAAAAATACTGAAATACATTCTAAATTACTTTAGATTTCATAATCAATGCTTGTTAGCAATATTTTATGCATGAAGCTTGTGATTTGTAATTTGGTCTAATAACTTTGCCTTTTTGGGCGGAAAACATACACCACTACAGTTAAGATGCACACCATTCAAACCAGGATCCAAGTTCCAATTTGACTAGTAAAAGCTTTGAGATACCATTGTTGATATGTGCTTAGGAAATTAAGTAAACTACTCAACGACATGTATGTGTTTTTGAGTATGTGGAATACCACACACTAATTTGAAATAATTTAGGTTTTCTTACTAGGAAGGTGAAACTTGGAAACTTTTTATATTTCCAAAACATGATACCAAACCAACTCTTGTCAAACCCCACTAAATAAGCATCTTGTATAGACAAAAATATTTTTTTTTGAAATATTCATGGATGGTTGTGATCATGGTTTGGCAACATTTCGATTAATGTTTGCTTGGTGATTGGTTTAGGTTTGCATGGAAAATCCCCATTTTGGCCTTTGGAAAATAATCACTTAAATAGTTGTTCAATTTGCATCCACATAGATTTGTGAACCCAAGATCAATTTGAACTAATTTTTTAAACTATTAATTAAACGAAGCCAAAAATGATATCGTTTCATAATTGTGTCATATGATATTATGTGCATATATACATGAAAAGGCTGCCCATATTTGGAAGATATGGTTCCTTCAATTTTTTGAGCCATTGGTTTATGGGTAGGGACTTTCATCAGTGTGAAAAACAAGTCTTTTTTTTTCTCGCCCTTCAAAACATATTGTTCTGTTCTATTTCCAACCTTAGTCCTCCCAAGAAAGAAAACCAAAAAAAATTCACCGCCCTTCAATCTGAAGGTCGGTTGAGTGAAAAATCCCCTTGCACTTTGCAAAGTGGGTCCATCCAACATGTGAGAGATGGTAGTTACTTGGATGTTAGTTTGTAATGCACTTTACAAAATGCTCTTTGCACCCCAAATGTCAATTGTGTGAGAGAGTTGGTGCAATACAAAACAATTAGCAAATGATTTCTCAAAAGAAGACCAATTGGCTTTGTACTAGAGAGAGCATTCCGACCATGATGGAATTCTGTGCCTTACCCATTTCGCATGAAGAGAGCATCTGGCTTTGTATTAAAGAATGGGTGGTGCATGGCAAGTTCTGGGTCTTATCAAGTCTCTGGGTTGACCTCAAGGAAGCATCAAGGAAATAATTTAAAGGTATCAAGTAGAAGGAATGCTCGGTTCTTTTCCCCTTTAAAGCTTTCTTGTCAAAAGTTGATATGTAAGTTGTAAACCTCTTTCTACAATTTGTTTATTGGGGTTAGGCCTTTAGGCAAGGACCACGCCTTCACTGGGTGTGCAACTCCTTAAAAAATAGAAAAAACTTAGACTTTATGGTGAGAAAGAGGTGAATTTCAAAACACTCCTGTAAAATCACATAATAACTTAGATCTAGCTTAAAATTAGAACTTGAAAACTCCCAAAGTACGTAAAATGATGTATTTGATTTGATACTTCTTTTATTTCAAGTTTTTATTTCAAATTTTTTTGTATAGTTTCAATTTAGTGTTCCAACTTCCTTACTTAACTGTAGTGTTTATATATGTTATGAATAATATCATCCTTCATATATTTTACACCTTTATTTTCTTTGTTTTTTTCCCTTAACAAGTTGGTCCCTTACTTTATTTATTGTTTTGTCGGTTAGAGTTGGCAATGCAAGAAGAGACAATTTTGTTCAAGTGAGGTTTGGTTTTTATTTCATTGGTTTTCCTCATGGCATATTGGCTTCTTTTCACAACTTGTTTGTTACTATTGTGACTTGCAATGTTTGCCCAAGTGTGAGCTAGTGACTCAATCATTTTGTCCTTCCAAAACTATTTTTTGAAATTTAATCACATTTCCAATGAAAAAAACCACTCAAAATTCAATATCTCCTGCACCACCTTAGGTCTAGAAAATCCAAATCACCTTCATTAAATCCTACTCACTAAGAGGCTTCCCAAAATTCCAAGAGGGCACCCAAATTCTCCAAATTTCTTTGATTTTGATTTAAATAAATTTGCAGTGAAAAGATTGTTCAATATTCAATAAATTCTCCATCATGGGCCAAAACATAATGAAACTATATCAATGCACCCCTACTCATCTCATCGCTCAAGGTTTCCACCAAGACCAAGAGTGTCACAAGAGATGTTAGTATTTGGGAAATCTCAACATAACAAACAAACAAAACAAACAAACTACCTTCCTTCATAGACAGATTTTTTCCACTTTATTCTTGTTCTATTTTTCAAATGATGGTTGCAAAAGCAAGACCCTTTCGCCCATTCTTTTCCTCATCTCCTTCTCACCTATACTTGTACATTTGTAAGCCATCATGTTCATTCACCTTCACACGACAACACCATGCAATCTTGTGGAAACTAACAATGTCACAAATTAGCGCCAACACCAAAAGCTAGCATTCAAGGGAAATAATTGGTGTTTCAACTTTTGACCATCATTATTGCATGATATATAATATTCAATTTATATGAAATTGAATGCAAATAAAGGCATTAAAAAAATAAGAAAAGGTAATTTAAATATGTGACAACAATTATTCTTCTATGAGGATAAGGAAAACCAATATTGTTAACATGCAATTAGTATATCAAGTTTCACCTACATAGATGAATTGTATAAGAATTATGAATTAGACAAAGGAGAAGGTTTTAAGATATAATTGTACTAGGTTTTTACAAGAGATTTAATGTTTTTCATATTATATGTGATCTTCTCCTTTTATGTAACCTTGTGAAGAATGAAAAGCTCAAGTTCCAAGTTCAATTTTCCCAAATTAGATGAGCAAATTGATTCCTAATGGGCACATGAATATTAACTCAAATTTTTTTCATTCTCTAATTTCTCATGAAGGAATTGATTTAATGTACACTTTGGAATTCTGTATTTTCTATCAATTTTTTGTACCACATGAATCATCAAACATGAATAATGTTTTTTCTTTTTTTTCAATCTTATGATGTACATAACAAGTCTAGTGGAGACCATCCATGAAGGTAAAGATGATTTAGCCAAATTCTGTTGAATTATCAAAGTTCAGGGGTTTTTGTTGTTTCCCCCATTTTTTGTGAGGTAGGTAATCATCATCCACGAGACGAAGTTTAGCAAAAAATTGGGGCTAAAAGGTCAGAGAAGAAAGTAGAGCAAAATATCAATTGGAACCCAACTAAATTATAATTTTTTGGCTACAAGCTATATCTATCTAGAACCTAATAGTTTTGGTCTGTAAATAATATGGCGAAAGTTTTATTATTTTTTATTAATATTGTCTATGAGATGCTGCTGCTGCTGCTGAAGAAGAAGAAGAAGAATTACAGTAACACCTGCAGCAACAAACCACTAGTGCCATTACAGCTAACAAGTTCCTCGTCCACAAGACCACTCCACTTACTGCTGTTGCACAACATACCCATGCAGCTGACACCATTGATCTCCCAGGACCTGCTGCAGGTGCAGCTGGAAGAATTGCAGCAGAAGAAGAGATTGACATGGGGCTCATATTTGGTTCCACTGTCAAAGCAGCTGCAGCGGCTGGTACCTATTAATATGTACAGCTCTAAAGAATAAACTTTGTGTACATTGTTGTTCACAATCATGAAGATTCTACACAAATTTTATGTCTATGGCTCTTATGAAGATTCTATATTATAACTTGGGCACATTCACAATAATATTCATAGGAACGGGAGAATTTAATATTGCTCCTTCCTTCAATTCCTATACAATTCTCATACAATTCTTGTATTCATGGGCTAGACTTCTAGCTCTTCATTCATATATATATATATATATATATGTACCTGCACCTGGGTGATTGAAGTTCCACCAGCTTGCGGCAGCTGATCATGATCCATTGGTACCATGATCACTGGACAGCCAATGCTGAGATCACCCATGTGTTCAGCAAGAGCGTCCAGGTATTCGTTTGTGGATTCTTCGATTAATGAAGTTATGGAAGGTGACAAACCACATCTGCAACACACAACAACTCAAACACAAAATTTCACGGTTTCCCAACACCACCACCAGCACACATAAATATATATAGATCAAATTGATATAGGTAACATTGAATTTGCAGCTTTAGATTTTTTGTACATAAAATCTATTGGGAATTCATTTCAAGCTGCTGCTGTTGCAAGTGCATGATCTGTCGCAATTTCATCACCTCTACCTAGCTATATGATCAGTTCCATGCAGCATAAATTATTGCCAGTCTTTTTTATAAATTGTAGAGAAGGTGTATGATACAGCTAGATCTCTGGTTCCAAATTTAAGTACTCAACTGCAAAGTTCACAGAGCAGCTGGTGCTGACCATCTGCGAGCGCTACATTCCTTGTCAACGACGGTTGGGTGAACCATTTCTTAATGCAGGAGCGGTGAGCTAAGCTTAGCCCACCACTGCAGTTGCATCCCAATTGCAGAAGTGGATCATGAGCAGCTGTTGATGAGCCCAGTGCAGCTGCTTCCGCCGTCCGCATTGTCCTCGTCGTCGTCTCACTGCAACTACTACTTAGAGACTGCACATCATAATCAGCCTCCTGGTCTAGTGTTCCGATGTTCCCTTCTCCGAAGCAAATCCTGTCAAGGATATACCCAGCCGTGTGCCCAAAAACAATTCAAAAAAGAAAAAGAAAAAAAGCATGATGCTGATCACGTCTCAATGTCGGGAATTCTACAATGCTGCAGGTAAATACATTCATGCATGATCCTTCTTCTACAAGATCTCCCATTTGTTTCTATTCAGGTTTCTGATCTTCCTTTAATATTTGCTATGACAAGTCTATCATGTGGAAACGTTACTGATCATGGCGTAGATTTATACTCGCCTACACTGATCAGGCACTGCAGTTGCAGCAGCTTCTTCAATATCCATATGTGATGATCTCCCGGCATCATCAGTATAAATTACTAGATCAGCAGCCTCCTCTTGGCCCCCTGCACTGTCACAAAAACTGGCTGTGGATTCGCCATCATCGACCACGAATGTTGAGGCATGGTGGCAGTCGCAATTAATTACCTGCTCTGAGGTGATGCTGCTGCTGCTGCTGCAAGCAGCATGATCTGAAGCTCTGCATCCTGCATCTATATTACGTTCCGTATGTCTTGCAGACATCATGAATCAGCCTCGCAGCAGTTTTTCAGAAACTCGCATCACAGGAATCCTGATCATGAATTCATCGATCTCGGAACTTCTGAATCCTGATCAAAGTTGGTCATTTTGCCCTGGAATTTTCCCTTTTACATTTGTTCTAAGTACATTCAAGCACACAGGGAGTGGTAGCAAAACTCCTTGTGCTGATCACCTGGAGAGCCCAATCGGCAAACAAGAATTAATGTGAGCCAGGCTGAATTCTTGCAAAGTTGTATGAGATGAGTTTGTAGAGCTGCTTGTGCAGTGGGATATAATATGTGCAAGACGATGATCCGCTAGCGGTTTTGGAACTGTTTCTTCTTCTTCCAAAGGACGCAGGCCTGCACTAGGCAAACGTTCATCGCGGTCTGTCTGAAGGGGTTGGCCAGTGGACATTGTTTGCTTTTTAGGCCCCTAATGGCAAGTTCATACCAGTGTTGGGCGGGCACCCACTTTGGCGGCTGAGAAGCTCGCCAGGATTCCGGTTTATTACGTAGCTCATCTGTTTCCACCAGTCCTGCAGTATCGCAGACAGACACACAACGCTCCACAAATGCCTCCTAAAAAGCCACTTTAGTGAACCGGTTTCCTTCATAGAGAGGCTTTTCAAAATTAGAAAAAGAAAAAGAAAACCGACCCCACACAAACAAGTGGCTATTTATGTATTTTTCTATCAAACTAAATTGCTATCTCTACCCAGAGCCCAGCAAACAAGATGCAAAGATAGCCAAACCAAAGGTGCTTACACTGTGCTTACACTTCTATTATAATAACTTTACATCAACCCAGTTCTCCACCTAAGCAGGAGCACACAAGCACAAGAACTTTGGTTTTCCTTTATTTATTTATTTTAAACTGATCTTTCTCTTTTGTCCTATTCCTCTTCTTATGTACCCCTTGTTATTTTGAGGTTAACTTCCTGAAGGCTAACCCCTCAATCACAAACCATCAAGGAAGTTAGCCTCAAAATAAGATTTGTTTTCCTATGTAGCTTCATGCATGGGATAGTGTTTCCATTTAAACAAAAAAAAAGGTTCAAGTTTTATTTCAGAATTGTTGGAATCTTGTGATTAAAATCTTTTTAGTTGGTTATAGTATTTCCCACATCAAGTGTTTTTAGTAACTCAAGCAATAAATGGTTAATGTCAAACACATATTTTTAAAGTAGTTTAACATGGAAAACATCATGGATTTCCATTTTTTTGGGAGATTCCGTTGATAGGCCATTTTGCCTATTTTTGTGAGTATGGCAAATGGGTAAAATCACAGTCAAAGGAGCCACTCAAATGAGTGAACACTTTTTTAAATTGTACTTTTGTATGTTTGAAAAATCACAAGGGAAGTGTAATAGTTTGGATTATCATAAATGTTTTTGGAACATTTTTCATTAATTGCAAAATTTACATGTTCAAAGCTTGACTTAAGTCAAAAAAAATTTTGCATGTTTGAAGCACTCAAACTTTGAAAATGTCATTTCCCTTTGAAAATTGGAGAAGATTTTAACAGTGATGATTCAGAAGGTAAAAGGATTTGAACTAATGAATTTTTTTTATCATTAATTTGAACGCATATGACTTAAAAGTGCTTTCAACCTTGAAATTTATGAAAAATTTGAAAATGTGGCTTTAACAAAAGTTGTTCATATATATATGATAGAGAGCATGAATGCATCACATACATGATATAAAATTAATTTGTAATCAAAATGTATTTATATCTCAAATGTAATGTTAAATGGGGTATTTGAAATACATAAGTTTAAGTTATAACCAATGCCAAAATGACTCGTGTCATCTGCAGTCTTTGAAAAACAACTTTTACCTTGGCACCTTTGATTCCTTTGACTATGATTTAACCCAAATGGGCCACAATATTGAAAGCACACTTTTGGGCATTTCCCAACCCTCAAGTTGTTTTTCAAGGGCTTGATTTTCAAAATATTTTGTCATTAACTTCAAATTCTTTAGGACTTTGATTTTTGTTAACATAAAACTTGTTTGTTGTTAGGCATTTTGCATACTTTTTTTTGACCAATTTCAAAATATATTGCATATTAACAATCATTTCATTTACACCTTTTATCTTGGAAATAAGGGTTGAAATAAAAAGAAGAATTAAATATTCCCACCCATACAAAACATTTAATGAACTTGTTTTAATATAAGAATGCCAACTCCCATTATATACAAATTCCAATTCCCAAGTTCATTATTGATGGCCAACATACATTTTTAACATATCTTCTAAGGTACAATTAGTCCTTTTTGTGCGTGCATCCATTTTTAGATGATAGGCACTACTCATTTTGAATTTAGTGCTAAACATTCTAAGTAGGGTAGTCTAGAATTAGCCCACAAATTTTCGATCTTGATCTCATACATTTCTTTGGGCAATCCATGTAACCAAACAATAAAATTGTAAAAATAATCTAACCACATCTATGGGCAACATCAAGTGGATTTGGCAACCAAGTATTGAACATGTTTTGTGAAACTATCTACAACCACAAAAATTTTATCATGTCCACATTGGTTCCTGGGTAATCTCATAATGAAATCCATACTTATGGATTCCCACTTACTATTGGAAATTATTAAAGGTTGTAATAACCTCGGGGTATTAACTTGTTCAACTTTGGATATTTGACACATGTAACATTTTTTGACATATTCATGTATATCCCTTTTCATGCCACTTGCCAAAAATAATTTTTCTTTACAACCATATATGTTTTATGAAACATTGGATGGCCTACAATGGGAATGTTGTGGCAATCATAAAGGATGTGGACACGAAAATATTCAAAATTATGGATACATACCTTTATGTCATAACACAACAACCCATTGTCTAAAGTTAAGCCACATATTTTTGGGTTTTTTTTAATGGTTTTTGCCATTTTTATGTAAGTTTTCATAAGGTTTTTTAAACCACTTGAATCTTGGACATAATATTTTTTTATGTCTTTTATCATGGCATTGTTTATCATGGAGATGGCATTGGTCAGAGGCAAATGAAACAAGGCACATATTTCATAGTCTTTTGTATAATTTTGTGCTAATGTTTGTATGATGATAAGATTTCGATCATCCTACGAAACATGCATGAAGGAATTGAGGTAGACATTTTTCGACAGACATCATAGCCCAAAAGGTGTTGGATGCTAAGTATTGGTGGCCAACTTTGCACAAGGATGCACAACAACATTGTTAATCCTATGACGCATGTTAGCAAATTGGAAATCTTTTACATACCCAATAGTGAAGTTGATCACCATGCTCCCAACTAAACCATTCATGAAATGGGGTTTGGACTTCATTGGTTTGATTAAGCCCATGAGTCGCTCACATGACAACAAATACATTTTGATTGTTATCAATCATGCAACTAAGTGGGTGGAGGCAAAGGCATTAAAGACCAATGCAGTTGCAATCACAACTCAATTCATTTATGAATTCATTCTGATTAGGTTTGGTTGCCCTTTCACTTTGGTTAGCGACCAAGGTATCCATTTTATCAATGAGGCCATCAAGGTCCTTACCATTCATTTTCTATTTCGACACATTAACTCTACAATGTACTATCCTCAAGGAAATGGTCAGGTAGAATCTGCCAATAAGGTTATTGGGTTGCTATTGATTAAGCTAGTCAACAAAAATTGCACGAATTGGGATGAACATCTCCACTTGCTATTATATTTGCCTACATGTAGCTCTCAAGGTAGGCACAGATCATACTCCTTTTCAGTTGGTGTGTAGATTGCATGCTCTGATGCTTATTGAATACTTGTTACCTATGACCAATTTTACAATGTCTAAAGATTTCGCCATGACACGAATACTTAATACTCAATTGTTAGAGTTAGAAAAATTGGAGGAATCCTGAACATTTGCAACAGAAACCATAGGTAGGCGATAATGGAATCATGCACTCTAGGTGCAGAATCATTGTCGAACCAAGTCCTTCTCCTTTAGTGACTATGTGATTTGGTTTCCAAAAGCACACAAGGAACACATAGACAAGGTCAAACGATGTTGGTTTGGACCATATAGGATTCAATATTGTTTATTTAATAATATAATATTTTTGGTGACAATAAACAAGTTTGATCTCCCAACTCCATCGTAATCAACATCAACAAACTAAAGCCCTACCGATTCCAAGACTCAATTATTTCCAAAGGAATAGAATCAATGGTTGAAAGGGGGAGGGATACAACCATTACCCAAATAGGGTTCAACACTACAATCTTAAAAAATAGAATAAACACATAATTTTCATTTTTGGTGGATGGAACCGAAATCCAAGATTCAGTCATTGAAACCAAAAACAAAAATTCGGTAATTGAAACCGAAAGTGAAGACCTACTAGCTCAAATTGAAAACTTGGAAGGCGTAACTAAAATCAAAAACTTGGAAAGCGTAATGGGAATCAAAAACTTCGAAGGCGTAATTGGAATTGAAAACTATACTACAGGGTTTAGATTTGAATATTTGTTGTCAACCATAATTCAAGATTCGAAACAAACAAGATCCAAAGTTATTTCCTCTCTCCTTTTTGGAACACGGGAGGAATTGCAACCAAAACCTTCTAAGGTCTACAAAGGCCCCCCTCTCTATCTGTTCATCAGGATTTTCTTATACAAACGAAATTCTTGACTTAGCCAAAATTGTGAAATTAATGAATATTGGTCAAATTTTGTATCCAAAATATCCAACAATTGATTCCTTCATAGTAGAATCAATCATTAATGTGGTGGATGGGACATCGATGGATGAAAGTAGAACTCATTTTCTCACATCCATCAACATTTTTTACCTTTTTGTTGAAATGATATCCAACGAAAAAAAACGTGAAAAGGGCACTAGTGAACCAATGCCACATTTCAATAGTAACGCATTTTCAGAATCCAACAAAAAAAAACACAGAAAGGCATTAGTGAATCGATGTTGCGTTTTTGAAATCCAACGAAAAAACACAAAAGCATCACCCGAATCGATATCCAAGAACTAATACCATGTTTCGCAAACAATGCAGCTATTTTAAAAAACAACTTTATTGGCCCACTGAATATAAATGTGGGACCTTTTCCCATTTCACCCTTTGCATTTTATTTTTTGTCATTCTGCCCGAGTAGCTCGTAAAGTGCAAAAAATCAATAAATTGACCAGAGATTTAGTTTTCGGCAAGATGAAAGGAGTGAACAAGGAAGAGGCAAAAAGGCTTTCACAATTAGATAAAGATAGGCAAAAAATTGTTGTAGAGCAAAACAAGGAAGAAGAGGGAATCAAAATGGAGACTAAATTAGAAAATGGGAGGAAAAGAAAGATTTTTTCCAATGGGTTAAGCTAATGTTTAGTTAAATGGATAAATTTCAATGCTAGGTAACTAGCATGGATGTATCATGGGCAAAATCAATAGGGCTTTCCAATTTGACAACCCTTAAGTTGACACCCATTAGGCATCCAATCATTAAGAAAATTTTATAGTTGATAGTTCGGTTAAATGTAAACGCCATAGAATTCGAAATGCAAGGGGTTCTAATAATTATTATCAAAAACCATGTTGCAAAGATGTTATGTTTACCAAAAATTAGAATCACAAAGCTAATAGCAATGCGTTCAAGAGAAGCAGTGAATCTATGCCTACAGACGACACCCTTGAGTGCATTTGTGCAAAAAAAAGGGTGGAGAGTTTTCCAGCTCAAGGGAAAGTATGTAGCCAAACTTTTTGCACTCATTCAAGCAATCTAGTTTAAGGGGATTCCGGGGATGTATGTTAGCAAAAAACTTATGCTTCTAGTGGCCCTAGTTGAACTCCAAAAATTGGTTAATTGGGCTTAGATGGTATTTAACAATTTGCATTCCCAGTTGAGGGATCTGTCCATTATATTCAAACCAATAAAGGAAAATTCGAGCAAGGAAATAAAATTTGGTGGAGCGCAACTGCTAAACATCATCCTTCAACATTGGTTTCCAATCAACCCGAATTTCCAACTATCGAAATCCGAAGACGAAGATGAGGACAAAAATAGCTCTTCAATAAAACCAAATCTTGACCTAAAGTGCAAAGGGCTAATACCATTCCTTCATGGTGAATTGATTGATCTCAACAACCCACCTCAAATGCAGTAGGAAGTTGGTTAATTCAACCAATAACCATTTTTTGATTTCGTATTGAAAAAAGATATACTATTAGTAATGGGCAATTTGTATGTGGGATGCTTGTGATAATGATTGCTAGCCCCATCACCCAAGAAATGAACACCCAGTGAGCGATCCCAATCATGGGAACCAAGTTTGAAACGACAAGACAGGACGAGGAGTTCAAGTCTAGATGTTCCACAAGAATCATCATATATGAAGCTTGCCCTCACGTTTTCCAATACATTCCCTTTCAAACCTAGTCCTTATCCTAGACATTGCATAATAGGTTGCAAGGGGAGTGTATCTTGGTCAATGGCATATTGGAAATGGACACTCCACCAAATTTCAATTTCGATGGGACCTAAGCAAGGTCTTCCCCTAGGGATACAAAGTACTCCTCTTTCACACCCCCAATTTGATTGGGATTAGATTACAACTAGAATCTCTTCCATGGCAGTCCTCTCTGCAAGATTTGGAGGACCATTTGTGTGTTTCCGATACATATGTGTAAAAGATAGGCACACTGTAGCACACTTTTGAGGTAACCACTATCGAAAGGAGGTTGCATTCGAAGAGGCTTGAATGCAAAAAACAATGAAATAACTTGGACCACCAATATCTTGCATCAAGAATATTTTTGGTAATGATGTTTGTTGCAAAATTACCTCCACCAAATCCTTCATGAAGTTCATGTAGTATCTTGTATGCTTCATATCTGGTTACACAACGTCTAAATCTATTATTTCGACCCATGTGGTACATTATACCTTTATGTAAAGTAAAAGGTTCCACTATTCTTACCAACCATTGTTTATGAATATTGGTCAAAATCTTAGGCATCTATCTCGTCTACAAATAATTCTTAACCTCTTCCAACCATACTAGATTTAACATGAACAATGTTGCATCTATGGTTTAATTAGATACCCATGTTGGTTCTATAGTATTTAGAAATTTAGACAATGCATTAGTGACTACATGTGTTTAGTTAAATTATAGTAAACTAATATTCTAAAAACATTAATAACCATTTGGCAATACATCCTAAGATCTATGGTTTGTTTATTAGATAAACTAAAACCATATGGTCAACATAAAAAACAAATTTGTTACATAGAAGGTAATGTCTAAACTTATGTAATGCAAATACCATTGTTAATGTTTCACATTTTGTGTTACTATAGTTCTTATTAGTAGTATTTATTAATCTAAAGGCATAAATAGCAAGTTTATCATGTTTTCTGGTTAGATTTTATGTTAACATAACATCTTCAACTAGTAAAGATGAATATGTATGCACATGAAACTTTACATCCTAATTAGGAGATATTAGAATAGGTGTTTTTACATACTTTTGCTAAATTAGCTCGCAAATTGCCCGACACTTTAAAGTCCACAAAAAATGTTTTGTCTTCTTCGTAAGTTTGGTAATTGGGGCCATTATGAATGCAATTTTTTTCATGAAGCGTCCATAGAATTGAACCATTTCGTTGAACACATGAATCTAATATGGATTCATAGGTACATGCATTTAAACTATGGTTTAGATTTTTTTAGGATCTAGTAGTTTACCTTCTTTGGAAATAATAAACCCTAGTATCATCCCTAAAAATACCATAAAGGTACACTTATAGGTTTGGACTAATCCTAAACACCTTGCACTTTTGAAAGCATAGTTTGAATTTTTGTTAATGAGTGATCATATCATTATAGACAATGAAATTATCTAGAAATATTTTCATGAATTTGTCTAGATAATCTCTAAGGCTTTGTTGACTACCCTCTAATAAATAAGAGGTCAATTCTTTACTCCAAAAGGCATTACTACACAAGTAAAAACTCCCCAATTTGTTACAAAGGTTGTATTGTATATGTCCTCTTGTGTTATAGATATCTGGTGGTATCCATAATATCCATTTAAAAAGGAATAAACATCATGCCTTGCAACTATATTCAAAACTTCATTTGTGAAAGGTAAAAGGTATATATGGATCTTTTTTGGTAGTTGCATTCAGTTTTATGAAATCTACACAGATTTTGAGTTTTCCATTCTTCTTGGGTATTACCACAATTAGTGATAACCAAGTGGCTTCTTCTAAAGCTATATAAATCATGCTATTAAAAGTTTGTCTATATCCTATTTAACAACTACATCATAGTTTGGATTCATTTTATATTTGGTTTGATGTGCTGGTGGAATTGATGTATCCAACTCAATATGACATTGTGCCAATTCTAGAGGTATA